>OIWS01000324.1_pt1 | contig 65397 bp, 70 predicted proteins | sample 1587611 | NCBI WGS metagenome assembly OIWS01 (sample SAMEA3888919, study PRJEB22519) | human gut metagenome | biome: human gut; feature: human-associated habitat; material: faeces | place: Denmark | collected 2010 | reverse complement strand
TCCGTTCCCGCCATAGGAAAAGGTCAGGTCACGGATCGTTATTTCTTTTCCCATTCCATTCCTCCTATAAAAGACAGCAGCACACAGTAGCTCCCGCGCTGACAACAATCAAAAAGCAATCCAGCGCAGCAATCCGGCTGACATAGTAACTTTCTTTCTTGTAGGGGCTTTCAATTCCCCTGACTATGGAAGAAGCGGCTAACTCGTCCGCGATCTTTAAGGAGCGAAATACCATCGGGACAATGGCATATTCCAATGTGTCCATTGGGTGTTTCAAAACATTGCCAACCGATTTTAAGAAACCACGAATTTTCATGGCCTCCCTTACTTCTCCAAATTCATGTAGCACAGTCGGAGCAAAGCGGAGCATGACAATCAATACAAGCATGATACGGGTAGGAATCGGCATTTTTCGCAGGCAGGCTGTCAGTTTCCCGGACGGGATTTTAGCCAGAAGATAAGCTGGCATAGCGGGAAGCAACAGCTTGTAAATCATGCTGAGTAGTAGCGGAGAGGGGATGCTGATCTGATATTTTGTCTCAATCATCAGCCATACAATCGCCACTAAATAGACCGCAAAGCATCCCAGAGCCTGTTTATATAAGCCGAACCAGCAAAGGATCAAAAAAATCCAAAAGGTAAAAATCCCATGCCCTAAAAAACTTGTTGCAAAAAAGGTCACGATACAGGCGCACAGCGTCAGGAAAAGAACTGTGCGCCCATCGATCCGGTCAATCCGTCTTTGCTTTTTTTCTTCGGCCATCATCCTACAATGCCCGCTTTTTGGAAATGCTTTCTGAGCAACCGCTGGCCGAACAATGTACCCAGAATTGCAAGAACCGCAGTAATGACAACACCCAGAAGCATCAGCTCCGGCGAAGTCACCATAGAGAGCTGCATATTCAAGGTATTTGCATCAAAACCGCTGCTTGCTGCCATTTCCTGATAGCTGTCCCAAGACCACCACAGAGGTACGGCACAGCCTACAAAATTTCCGATTGAGTTGACCATCCAGCCAATTCGGTTGCGAACGGCACTTCGGTATGTATTCTTGCCAACCATGCATAACTCGGCAATGAGGGCTACAATCAAGTAATAGGGAACCAAGAACATATAACCCATAACACCTTGGATTAGTCCATAAACCGTAGCCCAAGCAAACAACAATCCGTGTTTGTTAATGCGATTTGCCGCAACCAAATAAAATGTTGCTCCAATAAAGGCATCAATACCAGCAGAGCCGTATAAATATACTGCTGGGAAAGGCAATGTAACCATACCAATCACCATTGCAATTGCAAAATTGATGACCATCATTGCGGCAATCGTCATAATATCGCGAACACCAATTTTTCTCTTTACCGTTTGTTCCATTCCAGAGCCCTCCTATAATAAAATAGCGTCGTGGTTAGAGATAACTAACCACGACGCTATTTTACAACAGTTCGCATCCACTAACTACCCCAAAGGAAAAGATAAACCACGAAAACAGCCCAAAAGTTAATTCAATTTTTTGCTTTGCGATAATCCTTTGGAAGTAGTCCAAACACTTCTTGAAATGCTCTGGCAAACTTACTAATATTTGAATATCCAAGTTCACCAGCTATTTGAGTGATGGATTGCTCGGTTTCCTGTAAATAAACAGCCGCAAGATTCATTTTGTAATTCTTGATATGCGCATAGGGAGTGTCACCATAAATCTGTTTGAAAATAGCCTGAAATGTGACCTTGCTCATTGGCTCCTTTCGCAAAAGTTCTTCTATGGATATTTTTTTGTCGAGGTTTTCTATGAGCTGTTGGCGGATGCGTTTGATGATTTCAATTTGTTCTTTGGCATAATACGTTGCCTCATACTGATCTTCAATCCGCAATTGTTTGATATGGTAAAAGAGTTCCAATAATTTGATACGGAAGTAGTCTCGCCCTTCAGAACCTTTTGCAGCATACAATTCATCAAAGATATGCAACAAGCGCTGTGGTGTTCGGCATAAAAACCACTTTTTTTCTAATTCTAATTCTCGTCCGAGATTTAGAACATCAATGTTGTAGTAAGAAAAGAGTTGTTGCGTTTCAGAATCGACAGAATCTTTATCAATCACACAGCTTAATCCTACACTATATCCAAAAGGAAAAGAATATGCCGCTGGGATATTAGCAAGAGCATTGATACATAATTCTCCTTCTTTCATATGAAAAACCTTATTATTTCTTAGTTCAAATTCAACGCGCCCCTTTTGGCAATGACGAATTTCAATGATATTCTTATTGGGAATTGGTTCATGGAAAGTATCTGGGCAATTAAAATCCATAAAAATTAAGTCAATACCAGGGAAAAGGGCGTAGTCATATAGACAGCCTGTTCCATTACATTTATATTCGATTTGAATATAATCATTATGTTCATCAGTTAACGTAGCATATTCGCCATACCATTCTGTTCCACGCAGCTCTTTCACGGCAATCTCCTTCTTTCGCGGTTAGCTAAAGCTAACTATATACTAAATTGTTTTTTCGTTCTCGTCAAGGCAAATTCACACTGTACACTTTTCTCCACCTGTGCTTTCAGCATATGTAACTAAATATCCATGCCGACAGTAGGTTCATCTAAGAAGAAAACATGAGGGTTTGACAAGATGTTCAGTGCAATGTATGTCTCACAGTTTGAACTGAAATATGTAGATATTGCTGTGAAATTCGGTCTAGTTGCCGTCGATTGAGTTTACGGGAATTTAAAAGCATCGGCCCTTGATTATGTAGTATAAATGCACTAATCCACCCGCCCCACAACATTTTACAGTTAGGCGGGGCCGATATATCTGCTTGTAATGATTATGGGGCGCAGACATAAATCTGCGCCCCATTTCACACTTTACTGGTAGTTCTTATCATAATAGTGAACATAGACATTGTAGTCCCGAAACCGGGTGATCAAACGAACCCAGATATACAGATGATCGGTCTCGGAATAAAGGTTGAATTCCGTTGCCTCGTTGGTAGGCTGTGCATAGCGGCAGAACCGCCGCATGGTTTCCAGCGTCTTGAAGGCCGGTAGCTTGAACAGGGCACTTTGGAACTCGTCGATTTCTTTTGCCAGTTCCGGAGCCGGTTTTTTCTCACGCTCATCATGCCAGGTCGTCCACCACCGGCACCCGTCATAATCGGAGCGGGAGTAAGCCACCTCGCTGACAGGTCGCTTGGTGGCCTGCATGGGGGGAGTATAGGTGTGCTGGAACACTTGATCGAAGCCGCAGGTGGTCTTCAGATAGCAGTCACGACTTTTTTGGGGCCTCAACAGCCGCCCCTGCTTAATCGCGTCCCATTCTTCAAGAGACAAGGGAATATGCACTGCATCTCGGAGAGCTTCGTCCATCCCGCAGGCCTCACAGATCTGGACATCCACATAGCGGCTAAGGGCGTTTACCATCAGATGCGGAGCCAACGGGGCGCCACACCGCAGACATTTGGGCGGATCTGCGGTGTCACCGTCCGCATAATGTTTTTTGTCTTTGCACCAGGCTGCTTCCAACAGCCCCTTGGGGTAGAGCAGCAGTTTCATTGTCAAGTCCTCCTTTTTTGAGATTGCTTTTTCTTTCCTGCCTGATGGCGGATTTCCGCAGTTTCTTTGAAAGTCTGGATAAGGGGATTTTCGTGTCTTGTGTCACTCTGGCGCCGCCGATCTTCTGACCAAGGCGGGTATACAGGAAGTTCCCCTTGATAAAACGAAAGCAGGTTGGTGGCCATATCTTCTTTGCGGCGGTGAATATAGCGTTGCATAGTTTGGATCTCGCAGTTAATGATTGTGGTCCGCAGCATAATTCCGCGCTGCTCGAAAATATACCGCAAGCAGTGAGCCGGATCTTCGGCTTCAATCCATAATGGGAGCGTATCATCAGAGTCTTGGAGTTTTCGCCATCCGCTGTAATCCGTGTAGTGGAAGTGAGGAACATGATTTGCGAGCCGGCGAAGTGCCAAATACAAGCGTTCATATTGGCGACCAAGCTCTCCTTTCAATCGCCTGGAATAGTAGGTATAGCCGTCAGGGTCAAGCTTTTTAAGCTTCTTGCTATTAAAGAGATATTCCACATTATCCACTCCGTTTTCAGAGCGAATTTGACCTGTTGGTTCTCCTAGTCCGTTGCGCTTAATCCATGCATAAACCCGTTTGCCAGTGGCCTTTGTGTTGACAAAACCACAGTCCTTTGGCCGCAGACCACCCAGATTTGTGGTGAGAGTGTCCCATAATATCAACTGCCCGAAATTCTCTTGATAAAGTTTGATAGCGAGGTTGCCTTCCGAGTAGGTGGCAACTTTAATGGTTATGGCATATTCCGTTCCTTTCATGTTGAATGGTATTGGCTGCATTGATTTCCTCCAAGCAAAACCGGTGGGCTGCAAAAAGCAACCCACCGGTCGTTGTGTTGTAAGACTGACTCCAAAGTACAGGATAGGGGAGAGGCAGTCTCGTCGTCATTGTTGTTTATGCGCTTTTTCCGCTTTGCTGTGAAGCAAGGTAGGAGGCGTACCCATTCGGATCAAGCTCTTGCAGCCGGTCCGCTCGGAAACGGTATTCCGGGTACTCGCAGAACCCACTGCGCTGTAGGACGCCGGTCGGGATTGCCAGCCCATTACGGATGAGCCAAACAGGAAAATCGGGGTCTCCGTTGGTGTCAATGAATGCACAGTCTTTCTGACGCTTGCCGTCCAAATTGACAGTCAAAGACGCCCAGGGTTCGGGATATCCGTCCTCCCAGGCCACCATTTGGATTGCAAGATTGCCTCCTACATAGGAGGTAACTGTGAGCTGGATCTGGTGGGGAGATCCGTACTTCTCATAGGGGAGAAGTGTGGTGGCATGGTTGATTTCCGCAGATGCGGAATGGCTGTCTTCGCTGCAGTTATCAGCTATCAGTCCTAATTCCCAGCAGATTGTGAGAATGTCTGCCCGGTCTACACGATAGACAGTTCGTTTGGCGTATTTGGGGCGGAAGAGCAAGTCTCCGTTTTCAAGGAAAAATCGCCCCTCTTTCCCACCGTGGGTATGGCGGCGCCCATCCAGAAGATACTGCATCTTTCGGGCGTCCCTTTCAATTTTTTTGGTGTCATACCAGGTGGAATACTGAACCGCCACATGCAGGTTCGGATGGTTTTTAAAATGCGTATCCAGAAATTCCAGCAGCCGCTCACAAAGCTCTCTGCGCTGAATAACCGTCTGCCGTTCATTGAAAGTTAGCGTAAAGTAAGAATAATCTCTACCGGAGAGTCCACAGCCGTGTGCGGTATTGCTGAAATTGTTGCACCAGAAATAGACTTCCCAACCATTGCTGAGGTAGGGGGCCGGCCCCTCTTCTGTGTAGCCGTAGCAAATGAAATTATGAGCAATGGCAGCCATGATCGGAGCCATAACCGCGTTTCTGTGTTCGGCGGCCTGCCGGAGCTGAACGGTATCCCTGATTCCGGCCGCATGAGCCATTCTGTTTTCTTCCTGCTGCGCTTCCGTATATAAAAACTGCAGGCGCAGAGAATAGATGTCCTCCATTGCATATCCTTTGGCGATCCACTTTGCGTTGGATGGTTTCACATAAGATGTATCATGGTATATGATCATAAAACTGTCCCTCCATAAAAGTGCCCAGCAGATTGCAAGAAAACAATCTGCCGGGCTTTTGACACTTACTCTGAATGAACCAGAAGGGTCTTTTTCTCATAGTCAAAGAGTCAACATTGATGTGCCGTCTTTGTCTTCCCATTTGACGATTTGCCCTTGCTGCTCTTTCAACCGGGCAATATGTTCTTTCCACTCTTTGCGAGTTTTCTCTGCGCGCAGCAGTTCGGCAGTCTGCTGTTCTGGTGTGAGAGCAGAGAAGGCAAACTCACGCTGATCGGACTCCAAATCATAGATGACCCGCCTTGCGATGGACAATGCCAGCTCAGATACGGTGGGGGCGTGTTCCTCAAGAGCCTGCCGGCCGCGGTGGAACAGGTCCATATACGCACGGTACTGTGCTTCGGTGATCAACTCCCAGCCGTAAGCATCCTGGATCTCATTTTCACTGTGGTACTCCATAGCGGCATCGAAATCAGCCTGCCGTGCGGCATTTTCCTTGTCTATGCGGCGCTGAAACTTGGTGCAAGCTCGCTCCAATTCTTTGATCAGAAGAGCACAGGCGTCCGATTCCAACAGATAGCCATGGGCCTCGCTGTTCAGATATTTCTGCTTTTTTGTCATGCGGCTGCCTCGACAGGGCCAGGAACCTCATAGATGACCTCAACGGGAAGCAACGCACCGCAGGAAGTATCCTCCATAGTCTGCCATTCTCCGTTTCGCCAAACCTGTGCGGTAGCGTCGTTATAGACCTCCGGCGCCAGATGATGGTCGCTCATGCATTCTTTGGACACATAAATGCACATATGCTGCAGGTAAAAAACATGGAGGACCTGAAGAATTTCCTCTCTCAGCTGTTTCGCCAAAGCAGCGATCTCATTCATGTCCTGCCGATCAAAAGCAGCCTCGGAAATCCGCTTCAGACATTGGGAGTCTTTTACCGCTTCGTTGGCATAGCTCGTTGCCTCATCGCCATACTTTTGTTTGATGCGAATACCCCCGAGAGACACATGGCGGGTGTACGCCGTAGCGGCTTTGCAGATGCTTTCCTTCAACTCCTGATAGGGTTTCTTATACTTGGTTTTCAGCACATCCATAGGCACGACCTCCAGATTGCGGCGGAGTGTGCCCAGATGCTTTTCCAATTCTTCACGAAGAGCCTTTTCCATTTCGTCCATAAAAACATATCCCTCCATTCATTTATCAGTATCAGGCTGTCGGCTAATTTTCGTCAAAAGAGCCGCCGCTACTTCAGGCACCGCTTCCCAATAGGTCTCCTGATAAGCAGAACTGCTTCTTAACTGTGCAAGAAGGCGCCGGGTAAAATCCGAAGAGGCCAGCAATCTTTCACGATGGGATATAGTAAGCTCCTGAAATTCCTCCCAGTCTTCAACCTGCTCTCTGAAGTCCTCTTGCATTTTTTCCCTGCCAGAGACCAGCCACATTTTCCATAAAGCAGGGGGCCATCGGCAACGAAAAACTTTTCAGCTCAATGGAAAAGTGGTTTTCACAATACTCACCGTCCAGATAGCATTCATAGCTATTTTGCGTCTCTTCCTCCACAAACTGACTCTTTTGGCGCCAACTATCAATACTGCCGCCGTCCTGTTCCTCCCGGAGATCATCATGGAACTGCCTCTGGGCATCGATCAGACTGGTGAATGGGATCTCATAAGAGCCATATTCTCCGTCGCTGGCCCAGTGGGAAGCCACAATATAAAGTGTCGCTTGGGGATAATCCTGTTTCGGAGTCGGCAAAGGAATCAACATTTCCGGTGACATGATAACAAAATCAAGTCCCAGTTCCTCCACGCTCTTTGGCTCATGGTAGAGTTCAGAAAAAGTCCGTTCCAAAGCTTTGCGGTCAGCGGAGAGAACAGGCAGGTCAAACCTGCAGTAAATATCCGGCGTGTCGTTTTCAGTTTCTTTGTCGGTTCCGGTGCGGATCTCGAAGATGGTTCCAAAGAGTCCTTCGTATTCGCTCTGATCGTTGGCAAAGACCTGTGCACCGATTTTAAAGCAGATGCCTTCGTGCCAGAGTTCTTCGTTTTCATTTTGGTAGATCGTAGGTCATACCTCCTTCTTTAGAGGGTAAGGGTATATCCTTGCCCCTGGATTGATTTTGGCTATCCACGCCGGAAGTGGCGGCACCGTTCCTGAACATAAAAATGGGCGGCACCATAGGCGCGGTACGCCTGCATTTTAGAGGACTGCTTGACGGAACCCCTGCCGGGTAGGTTCAGCCGATTCTCAAGCGGTTTACACTTAGAGTTCGTCATCTTCTTCCCAAGGGGAATCTGCATCATTTGTGTCAGCCTCCTTCTTTGTCATATGCTCCATGTGCTCCACGCTGGTGTGCTCTGAATCGAAAGGATAAGTACCAGGGATAGATTCTCGCTCCAAAATCGTGAAGCTGTTCCAACGCCCACAGTGTGGGCAAGAAATCTGGCCGCTGCAAGCGCGGTCAATTTGTTCTTGGGTGACTGCGCCGGCTTCGGGGCAGCACGCCATGCGAACAAAAACGATGTTGGCAGTGTTCAGTATTTCTGGCCGATATTTTGCGTTAAAGGGGATGAAACCGATCCATTGAGGATTGTCGAAGATCCGGGAAGCATGAAGCTGGAGCGCCTCCTTCCGCATTTCAGACACAGATGCTGAGACATAGTTGTGCTCATTGCACCATTGGATAAGCGCATTCAGCAGCGGGACCTCATTTTCCCGCTCGATGACAGCTTCCACCAGCTTGCACCAGTCACATTCTTCGATCTCACCTAATTTGGTTTTGACAGCCCGCCAAGGAGTATATTTTTTATCTCGGCCAGCACCGGTGCTGTTACAGCGGAACACTCCATATTGCCAGCGGATATCCTCGAATGTACCTTCAGAGAGGGTTTTCCCACCGGGCAGTCTATAGTTCTCATACTTCATGGATGTGGTTCCTCAGCTGTTGGATTCATAGATGACGGTAACTCTCCGCTAAAAACCAGGGGAAGTGCCGCACTCCATATCCTGAGAGGAATTGGTTGGCGGTCTATTTCCTGCAATGCTTCATCCATCCAGCACTTTTCACAGATATAAACATGAGCGTATCGGCTCAGCGGGTTCAGAAAAAAGTAATTACCGGTATATAACTCATTGTGACCGCACCTTGGGCAGAGAATCTGTTGTTCCGATTCCTGAAGGGGTAAAAGCCGATCAAGAAACACTTTGATTTTATCTTCGCAAATATTCATGCCGTATTCTCCTTGATTGAGGCATTGGTTCTATTCACACCAGCTTGGCCGACGACGATATAAAGTCAAGCCATGGATAGGGAGGTTCTCTTTGTCATTGGTTACTCGGATAACTCCCTTTTTGTAGGCCACGACCTGGACTTCCTCATTTGTTTCGAGACAGAACACTCGCTGGCCGTTCATTTTTCTGAGTTCCTGCAGAGTGAGAGGAAACTCGTCATCATGCGTGCCTTCAGGTAGCGGAAGACCAGCCAATAGCATCTGAAAGGCAGTCTGAAAACCGGATTCAAACGCTTGTTCAGTAACGGCACCGTGTTGCTCACCAACAGCGATCTGATAGGCCTCGAACGCTTTTATGGCTGACGGGGATTTCTGCAGGATGTTTCGCAGGACTGCTTCGGCAGCGGAAACCGATTTGTCCATTTTTTTCTGCTCACTGCTCTGCTTTTTGAACACGCTTGGCTCATAGTCACCGTAGTAGAGGTCGTGCAGAAAACTGGATGTAGGAGTTGTACTCTGCGGCGAACCCGCTTCAAGATGCGCAAGTCCGTCAGCAATTCGTTCCATCGCCTTGATAAGATTAGGCGGCTGGGCCTCAAAAAAGCGGTGACCGTATATCGTTTCGTGGAAATTCAAAGGTTGGTACCTCCTGTCAATGAAAGAACCACCGACGGTACAAAAGCTGCGGTGGTTACTGATTGAGACCTCTGATAAGGTCATAGACCATCCATAATAGATACTGAAAATCGGCCAAAACAGTCGTGCTGCATAGCCTTATTGCAGGCCAGAGAGAGGCCTGTCATCAACTGCGGCATAGCCTCCATATACTGGGGCGTAATACCCAAAGCATCCAATGCTTCCTGCACATCGCCGGTGTAACTATACTCGTGATTCTCCAATTCCTGTAGGAACATATCGAATATAAAGCCTTTCCCCGTTTTATCCGAGGAAATGGCATCTTCCAGCTCTTTGCGATGTCGGGCAAGCATTTCATCCAGTTTGGCAGCATCGCTTTTGCGGCAGTAGCCGCCACCGAAAATGCTGCACATCTGGCAGGTATCCGAAAGAGAGAGGCCCAGTGTGCGCATCCCTTCGGCAAACTGTTGTTTGTTGAACGCAAAGAACATAGGGAATGCGTTGATTTCCGCCTGTTGGCGATTACGCATCTCCTGATATTGATTTGTACTCATGCAACGCTCCTTTTCTCTGCTGTGCTTACAGCCAGTGGTGTCACACGCCATTCTTCCGGGTGACGCTGGTTTCGGCAGATCTTTTGCAAAATTTCATGCTTTCCGCAGACGGCATATTGCAACCATTGATGGCACGGTTGACCGTTACCGTTCTGTGACGAGAGATGCTCCAGCACATAAAACACGGGTACCACCTCACTCTGAAGGAGCCAATTTGCGAAGCTCGTTCAGCAAGCTGCGGTTGTTCTGCTCGTACTGAGGCAGGAATGGCTGATCCAGCTCAAAATGATAGTAGTGATAGAACAATATCTTGAATACAGCTGCTTGGCGCATTTCTTCCGGCATACGGTGCATCAGCCGGCCAATCTCTGGGATGACCAGATACTGTTGCTTCAAAAATTCCTTGTCCTCTTTGGGAAAGTTGTGGTACAGCCAGTCTTTGACCAATACCTTTCTGCTGTTGAAGTGATGCTGCTGATTATCATCAAAGCACAGGCAGTATTCAAAATCCCGTCCACGCTCACCAGGCCCCACCGAGAACGGGTAAAGGCGGCAGGTTCGAGGGCGGGCAGCATAGATGCTGCACTGGTTTTCGCGCAGAAAAATACAAGTGGCATCTGCGCCGACCGTTTTGAGTACATAAATGGGATAACCTTCATCGGTAAGCGGCATGGGTTCGCAGTATCGGAGCAGCACATCGTCCGTGCTGCTGATACCGCAATGCTGGTTACGCAGGTGCTTAGCCATCCGGTAGGCATCCAGGCTCTCAACCATCACGCAATTTTCAATATGACGGCAGCAATGACCGCAGCAACTGCAGTGATATGAAACGAACTCCTTTGCTCGTACCGACACGGCAAGGGTTTTGGATTGATCTTCCATCGTATTCCTCCATAAAAAAGGCCGCGGCAGACAAAGACGCCTGCCACGGCCGAGACTTATGGGGCGTGGCCCCTTACTTGTTGAATTCTACGCGCACGCGGCCAGGGCCGTATAAGCCGGGAAGACGGCCGCCATCGGGAAAGGGTCCATAGAGAGGTAGTAGTCGGAATTGAGCGTCTCAAAATGGATCATATCCGCCGACTGCTCGTGGATCGCCACGACGGTCGAGGTGCGGTAGGTGGTGCCGTTGGCACGCAGAAAAGCGCAGTGGCCCAGAACCAGCGGGCACAGAAGCGTTCCGTGCATCGCAATGGATTTCTTCGATTTCGTCATAGTATTCGACCTCCATTCAAAATGATTTTGATTTCCCGCCGGGGCAGATTACTCGCGGCAGAGTTCCCAAAACACCACATGGGCTTCCTCAAGAAGATCTTTGATACACCGGACAGGGAGCTTTTCGCTTTTGGCAATCTCTCGTACGCCATAGCCGCAACCTTTCATACGGACAATGTTCATCTGCTGTCTGGAAATGCGACCAGCCAGATCATGGAGCAGCTGGCCCATCTCGAATTCCTGCATCAGTTTGTCCTGCACCGCCAGTGTATCTTCCAAAGGAGTGCCGTCGGGATACAGGCCAAGGTGGATGCTGAGGATTTCGGCATTTCGTTTGTGACGCTCTTGAGCCCGAAAATAATCACATAACCGAAATTTCATTTGCCTCATGGCAATGGTGCTGAACGAGTATTTCTGAGCAGACGAACTGTTACAGTAATCCCGGACTGCAGTTAAATAGGGAAAAATAACCACGTCATAAAATTCGTCTTCAGAGAGATGGTTATCATTCAGAAATTTATAAACCAGGCCGTGATGTTCGGCGGCAAACTCTTGCTGTTCCTTTGTTAACGGTACTTCACACAACATATATATTTCCTCCAGTCTAAAACAAAAAAAGGAATACCCCCGGCGTGAGCCAGAGGTATCCCTTGATGACATGTCATGCGGTTATGCCCGCAGAAAATCCATTATGCCGGCAGCTTTTCGTAGTCGCCGTTGATCGCTCCGACCGCATAGCTCCCATCAGGATTTGCAGCTTTGGTGGCGGATGCGGGGATCTCATACTCGCAGTCGTTGGTGCGCTGCTCTTCGTTGATCAGGGCCCGCTGGATGTTGATGAGCTTGATCTGCTCCTTGAAGCCATTGGCATAGGCACGGATCTGACTCAACTCCTCGCCCTGGAAGTCGCGCACGAGACGGAAGGCGGCAACGCTGTAGTCGTTGCTGCCGTTGTTTTCCTTCTTCAGCGAGATCTGCACCAGGCTGCCATAGGTGGCACGCCGCCGGTAGACAAAGGCTCTGTTCAGAAACTCTTTGAACGGCTTGATGCTGGTGGGCGGGAGCGAGATCAGTAGAGGCATATACTCGCCGCTGCGCAGCAGGTAGATGTCCCGCATATTCTTGCACGCCTTGCCACGTCCACCGTCTCGGGCCGAGCCATACTCGTTCATCGGGCAAGTGGCGCAGGCGCCGCCAGGTTCACCAATTCCCGTCTTGCCGTCCACAGAGGAGCAGAGAGGCTTGGTGTCCTCGTCATACTCGCTGCCTTCCGGCCAGAGGGTGCAGGCGGCGTGATTATAGAGAATCACGCCCTCCAGCGTCCGGGCATAGTCCGGATTGTCCGGGTCCTCGGTGGGGATCTCGAACTGCAGCTGGCCGCCGGCGGGAATCTTCACCCGCTGGAAACTCATCATCTGCAGACCGTCGGCATCCTCCGCGATCTCCTCGCTGCTGAAGTCGCCCTCTACCATGGCGGGAAGCAGGAAAGCGTTCTGCTCGGGAATGTTCATCATGGAAGTGTTCTGTTCGTACATAGTTCGTTCCTCCTTAGAATTGACTGGTTGGCAGCCACTCAGGCGGCCATCTGATTGATACGGCTCCACTGCCTTGCCGGCATGGAAAGAATGTTGTAGCCGATGCCCTCCAGAGCGGTGGCTCTGTCATAGTCCTCGACATCCTGGCTGTGGCGGGTCACTGCGTTGGACAAGCCATACAGCGTCAGATCGTTTCCTTCAATCAGCCGCTGCAGCACACCGGAGCTTTCTTCTTCCGTGATATGAAAGTCTCTGCTGACCAGCTTGACGACACCAGGAACATCCGCGGTATTCATCCGGGCGTCTTTGGCATCTTTCATCAGGTTGACCACCTGAGTGAAACGCACCTCATCCACCACGGCCCGTACCGTATCCTGAATCTTCATGGCAAACGCCTTATCATCGGCTTCCAGCGTCTTATCGGAGTATAGCTGATAATTCTCCGTGGCCTCGTTGACACGGCCAACATGGTTGCGGCGCGTCTGGGCGTCGTTGACCACCATGCCATTGCTGCACACCAGACGGTAGACCAACGGCTGGATATTCACCGAGCCAAGCCCCACCTCGCTGTTGCTGATGATGATGCCTGACTGGACGATATCGCCGGGAGAGACCTCTGCTTGCAGCCGGGTATTCACCACCTTGATATACATACGGCTTTCGGTGAGCTGGCAGCTTTCAAAGTGCATCCCTTCCATATCCTGCAGGACAGGAAGAACGATGCCGGCAATATCCAGATTGTCGATACGCCGGTAGCGGTTGCTAAGGAATGCCCGGGCGGTGCCGCCAATAGTGCGGACTAAGCGTACAGCGGGCTCACGCTCGAACCAGGCGTTCACATTTTCCGAAAGCAGCTGGGGATGCTGTGTCAGCATCTTGTCGTAGTAGGCCGCCGGGATCTTCAGATGGGTGCCGATCTGCCTGTGGGCGATGGCATTGATCTCCAGCGGCTCCACAGCCATCTCGCCAGACGGGGTATAGGCATTGAGATATAAGTCCGAGCCAAAAGGCTCCAGACGGAGGCTTCGGGTATCCATCATATAATCGGCCTTCAGTTCGGCCTGACGCTGGATCTCCTTTGCCATCTCAACAAGGCTTATCCCGGATTTCATTGTGTTTTCACTCCCTTCTTTGTATGATGGTGCTTACCAGGAGACCTGAATGCCCTGCGCCGTTGTTTCGGCAGAAAGACCATTGCTCTCAAATACTTCCACCAGACGGGGCCAGTAGACCTTCGCCGGAAAGTTGGAGAGGTGTTCCTGCGGCACCAACTCCTCACCCTGCTGAATGCAGATATCGCCGTTTTCACGCAGAGTGAGCTTGCTGTGGCCACGAGAGTTCAAATCCGCCACTAGTGCCTCCAAAACCGTGCGTCCGCTGTTTTCATACCAGATGCGCGGATCGATTGGCTGCTTGTTGGGCGGAATATTGTTCGGGTCGTCTGCCCCTGTTTCAGTCTTGGACAGCGGTACGATCCGGAGCAGATCGCAGCGAATAGCTGCGTCCTTGCCGAAGGTGATGTCCGCATGGTCAAAATCATCCACATTGTAAAGTCGGATGCGTCCGGTACCATTGGTGCGGATCAGCTCGGTCGGCTTGGGTTCGCACCACTCAAAGCAGGCGTTTGCATACGAGGAGCGCAGGTAGGTCAGGATGCGGTGATTTGCGTAGCGGAGCAGCAGATCATCCGAAATTGGTTCCTCCAGTTCCGGGACCTGAAATGTGCTCTGACTAACGCCTTCGGCATGAAGTTGCCGTTCCCGCTGCTGGCGCTGCCGGCGGCGTTTGGCCTGCTGCATATAGGGGAGCAGGAGGATCAGTACGACCCAAAGCCCCCAGAGGGTGAATACCCCAATCAGCAGCCAAGCCTGCCACGGTCCGCGCACCAGAGCCATGATGGCGATAACAGCACCAATCAGAATGGTGATGCTGCCGATCAAAAGTCCTTTGTCGTTACTCATTTTTTTGCCGTCCTTCCTGTAAATTTTGCCTGAAAACAAAAAAGAGGGACCGCACCAAGTTTTTCAGTCCATTCTGAAAACTTGATACGGTCCCTCTGAGGTGCCGGTACTTATCCCGGCAGGGGTTCGCGGTCACCGTCCATCACCTCTGCGGGTGCAGGAACAGTCTCCGCTTGGTCGGAGCCATTCTGATCACGTTCCGGCTTTGCTCTGGAGGTTTGTCCGGGAAGGTAGCCAAAGTCAGTCAACCATACTTTCAGCTTCTTGACCGTGCTTCCGTCCTTTTGGCGGACATCCACCAGTTTTTGCGATCCGGTGAGCCAGATCATGCTGCCCTTTCTGACCTTGAGCTTCATGAGCCTGGCAACAGCGTCGCCACGGGCCCATACCTGATAAAAGTCCGGCTGGTTACCGCCGTTTCGCTCCATAAGGTCAAAGCAGACATACGGTTGTTTTGTCTGGCCTTCTTTGGGAACAAGATCATGCATGACTCGGCCAAATACATGGATCTGTGCCATAACACTTCCTTTCTTCGCCTTTGGCGTTACTATCTATATATAAAAAGTGCCAGCAGCAATCCGGCCACAAAATGGGCGCGGAGATACCACTGACACTTGCATACAAACTTAACAGCGTGTGCAATGCGGGCTTTTGGCCTGCGGTACAGAACTTCGGTCTGTATCCCATATGGGAAGTGCACAAAAATCAATTACAAGGTAAGTGTAACACTATATCTTGTGTATGTCAAGTGGTATAATTCTATATATAGATATTTTTGCGCGGCGACTTACAACATGTGCTTCATGTAACGATAGTAGTCATCCAGCAGGTAAAACTTCAATCTTCTGGCATAAGTTTTGCCATAGTGAATTGTCAAACCGTAAATGTTTCCGGTGCCATCCACTCCAAGGGGACCCAGCCAGCAGTAGTTTTTGCCCTCGTCAAAGAACCAGAGCTGAATGTCCTGGTATTCTTCCTCGGTTACAAGGCCGGAGGCGGCCAGCCGGCAGCAATCTTCTTCCCGGAGCATTGGGCGGGAGAGAAAGCGGCGATAGAGTTCGTCCGACAGGCACAGGGCCTGCTGGTAGGTCAAAGGATTCGGGTGACTTAACCACCAGCGCGTGACATCTTCAAAGGAATGCAGCTTCGGCTTTGGATCAAGCGCACGGAAAGCTTGGAGAAAGGCCTTCACATCTTCCGGTTTTGCCGGCGGCGGGATCGGGATTTCTTGGACTTCATTATCCAAAAATCCAAAAGCAATCTGTTCGCCGGTCTTGTCCTCCAGAAGAAGAGACGTTCGGGAAAGCGGAGATACCAGAAAATGTTCCATGGCAAAATTGGCATCCAGAAATTGCTGGATTTTGTATTGCTCAATGGTGTGTGGCTTGTACATTGGCGAAACCTCCTTTTTGATGTTCTGCTTATTAAATAGGGAAGTATTTTCACTTTTCTGCAATGCAGATTAAATTTGAAAAGGCAAGCAAAAACTGCGGCACCATAACGGTTTGAACGGCACCGCAGCTTTTTCCTTGTTCCGTGGGTTCTTATTCAAGGTTTTCATCCGCAGAGGAAGTCGTTTCAAGCGCTTCATACCCCAGAAAACTATTGGTAGAAAGGGCTGCGTCCAGGTAGTCATTTCCAACTGCGGGACGGCTCCCCGTCTGGAAATAGAATCTGTAGTGGGAACCAATCCGAAACCTGGAAGCTTTGCTCAAAAGCAGAGTGGTTTCTGCGCCTTGGGCATCTACTAACTGTACCTTGCGATAACGATGCAATGCGGGGGCTGTGACACTGGTACAAACTCCTTCGACTACTTCATACCGGCCACAAGCGGCGGTGCTCCACAGGCTTCCGCTCAACACCAGCGAAGCGATGAAAATAATTCCGCCCAATGCCAGAAGGATGTGATCTGTGGTTGCGGTAAAAATTACGAGACTGACAGCGAGGCTGGCAAGCCCGGCCAAAGCGGTCAGTAGAATCTTACGCCGCAGCACAAAGGGGAATTGATCCCATTGTTTTTTCATGTGCTGATCCTTTCAAAAATGATTTGCTGACGCAGGTACAGGTTGGCCACGGCCAGCGTGACAGCCTGACTGCTCCGGCTGTTCTTCATCATGCTGGCGATATTCTGGCAGGTGGTCTCGCTGTCACCGTACACCTTTTCCATCAGGACCTGTTCACTGGGGAGAGAGAAGACATCCTGCTCCACACATTTGATGATTTCGGCGGTGGAAAGAAGCGCCTGATGGGTCAGCCTCATTACACGGGATTCATAATCAGTCCGGCGGTCTTTATGGAATAGCTTCATAGCCTGCTTCATCGTTATCCGCCGGCTGAGTACCAGCTTGGCAGCGGACACGCCGCGTACAAATGCGGAGCTATTGGTGGGGATGACCCCAAGAGAGCTGAGCAGGTCGTACAATGCATCGAATTCTGTTTCGCCGCATCCGGATACCAGAAGGCCGCGGATGAGCAAACGGTTGACGCAGGCATCCCAGGGACGGGCAACACATCCGCCCAGGGAGGAGGCCAACCTGTCACACTGGCAGGAAATATCATCCCATTTGGAGATCCGCCAGTTCAGTGCAGTCCACACGACCATTTCCTGCATATCCACCATGTATCGCTCCCCACCAAGCACAATGACCGGGCAGGAATGTCCGCACCCGTTGGCCTCCCGATCCAGACGGCCGACCGCAGTATACAGCTTTTTTAATTCCATAGCTTCAAAACCTCCTTTTAAATATCCTTTACTGCTGTATGACCGCGGTTTTCAACAGACTCAAAGCAGACTTGCCAAAAAGCGGGGATCACAGCGCAGCTTGGTCGCAGAGCGAGAGATCCAGGCGCCTACATGGGAAGGAGGCACACGATAGATTTCCGCAATATCTGTGACCCGCATCCCTTGTAGTTTAAGAGCAAGCGCCTCAATACCGAGTCTGGTTACACCGTCATATTCCTGTTTGCTGGCCTCCAGGAGCGACAGTGTTTCTACCAGGGACATATGAGCATCAAAATCATCGGCCTGCGGTTCCAACGCCTCACCGTCTGCCGCCAACTCGCCATGCTCGCCAATGATAAGACGGCTGAAATGGCTCCGGTGATTGCATACCTTTCTACAGTAGGATAAGAGACCGTTTTTTACGACTGTTTTGGCGTAGGTGGAAAATTGTGCCCGCCCGTCATCCTTATAAGTGGCTGCAGCTTTGCAGAGCCAGAGGCATCCCTCTTGAAACAAATCGCTATACTCCAGGCCGCAAATGGTGGGATTGACATGGATATAGTCACAAATCACCCAATGTACCACAGGCAGATTCTGTGAAACGAGTTCCTGTTGTGCTTTCGTTAGGCTATTCATATTTTCGCCCCCCATCAGGCTGCCGCCTTCATGTCGGCGGGAGGGCCAGACGCCTGTTTGCACAGACAAATCACTTCATCGCACATCCAATCAGAAAATTGTCCAATATGAGCCTGGTGCTCGTTTAAGCCCAATTTGGCCTGTAGCCAGATATAGACCTCCCATTTTTCCATGTTCCGGCTCTGTTGCAGCTGACGAAGCGCCTGGTGCGCCAGAATCCGTTTGTGTCGCAGATCACCATTGGCCAAGACACCCATGGGCAGGTGCGTCCGATCATGGGCGCTCACATAAGCGTCACAGGCAGGCCAGCGATCACAGAGATAGAGAAATTTTCCCTGAGAGCGCCGGTTGTGCCCATATACAACACTAGCGGGGCGAAGCGAAGCGTTGGCGTGACAGTATGGGCATTTAATTTTTTTTGACTTCATCATAAAATCATCACCTCCAAAAACGCGCCGAAGACGGCGCAATGACGTCTTTTTGGGTATAAATTAGGGGGCGCTGCCACAGGACCACGCAGAGCAAAGCTGGTGAAGTGTGCAGTTAGACGGGTCCGGCGTGTGCCATTCAATGTATTTTGAAAAGGCAGATTCAAAGGAACGGCGCGGCAGGACAGCGCTGCACTCGGCGGGATCAACTTGCTCGCCGGTCAGCTGATGAACCGATTCGGCAGACAGCAGCATGACCTGCCCGCACTCATCCACGGTAAACAGAAAACCCGAGCATGGTTTTTCATGTTCATGTGTGCAGACCTCACAATCACAGGAGATAAAAATGGCGTTGCGCCAGTTTCCACCAGTGGCACGCAGAAAGGAATAAAATTTGCAGGGTGTATTCATCCTGTACCTCCGTTATTCGTTTTTTGAAAAACAAAAAGCGGGGGCTGGTTGTGGATATCCACAAACCGACCCCCGCATATTGGCGCTTAGGCGAACAGACCCTCGATCTCCTGGGTGATCCGGGGGATGACCGTATCGTTGAAGATGAGGGTCAGAGCCGCTAGGAGCAGCGCACCGAGGACGACAGCGATGATGATCTTCACAGCGTCAGAGATATAGAAATCGCCGCGCTGGTTGGAGAGCGCCGTGCGGGCGCGAAGGACGAGGCCGTTGACTTTGTTGCAGATGCAGCTGGTAAACTTCTTCATGAAAATACCTCCTGAGAGTGTGATTATTGAATGGTTGGGTGCAGCCTGTCAGGAGCGACGGATCGGCTTGAGCAGGCCGTTTTTGTTGGAACGGGGCTTGTCAGGATATACCTTGGGCTTCTGATGCAGAAGCTGGTGGAATCGGCGGCGAATCCGATTTTCGCCGTCAGGCGGAATAAACTTTTTCTTCGCCATGGAATTCTCCTGTTCAGACGATAAATCAAGGCCGGCCTGCTGACAGGCCGGCCTTGTGGCAAGGTTGATAGCAGCCGGTACGCCGGCTGCTATGGGAACCCGCTGACATACACGGTATTGGTTGGTTCCCGAGCGGGGGAGTTGTTATATAAAGCTCAGACTTGAAGTGTGAGCGGGAACCGGTCAGCCGAAGAAAGCCCCGAGAGAAGCCAGCACCTCCGTACAGAGGACAACCAGATAGATGATCATAATACAGATCAGCATCATCATGGAATAACGCTGGATCTTCTTGGGCCGTTTGGCAGCTTCTTTTTTCAGGTTGTTCTGTTCAATCTGCCGCATATCAAAGCAGATCATCCTGAAGTACATCCGCTGGTCGTCACCGCGTAGTACGCCAATCAGGCCTCGGATCACATCAGACAACATGGGGCTGCCGATGCGGGTCTCAAAGTGAATCAGAGCGTTTTCATAATTGCCGGTTTTCATGTCAGCAATCGTCTGATCCAGCTCTGCACCGAAATCCTTACCTGCAACGCGACGGTAGGAGGTGAGAATTTTCAGTACATCACGATCATTCTCCAGATTCTGCCCAATGGTCAAAGCAAATCGGGGTATTTCGCTCTCGATGAGTTTGCGACGCTTCTTAACAAAATCGAAAACGCTGTAATAGGTCGAAAACCACAGTGCTACCGCCAAACCAATCAGGATCGGAACGGCCAGCGGCATAAGCGGCGCCATGAGCAAAGCGCAGAGACCAACGGCGCCCGCTCGGACCCATGCCCGTGCGGTATAGACTTCCGGTGACAGTTCCAGACCAACAATGTCCAGTGCCCGCTGAAGCTTATTGCGCTTGAGCTTATCCAGTTTCAGATAATGAGCGAACAGCCCGGCGATCTTGGTAGTGTAGACATCCAGTAGCTTTTCTGCTTTGATGCCCTGCTGCTTACGGGCCAGCATCATCATCCGGGAGGTCTTCTTAGTGGGAATGTCCACGAAGGCGCAAGTCAGGTTATAGGTGGCGAACCCAAAACAGATAATCGCCAAAAGAGCCAGAAGCGTCATACGCCGTCACCTCCGTATTCAATGGGTTTGCTCAGCTTCATGATCTGGGTCAAAGCGAACAGAATGATGGCCGCACAGATCGCCAGAGCAATTTTGCCGGGAGTCGTAAAGATGAGGGTGTGGAACCAGTCTTTGTTCAGGAAGTAGAGCAGCGGCACATTGGCGATCACCAGGAACATCATTGTGATGGCTTCCCGGCGCGGCCCCTGCATCATAGCCTCCAGTTCAGACTGTACCACACGCACATCGCTGAACTTCTGGGCAATGGTGGGCAGCGTGTTTTTCATGGAACGGTCAGACTGGCACTGGATCAAGATGTTGCACCACTCATGAAAGACTCGGTTGGGTACCTTCATCTTGAGGGAGTTGATGGCGCTTGTCAGATTGGCGTTGATCAGCTCCGCCTCGTAGACGAAAACTTCAAAATTGGCCTTTACCGGCTCGTTGATGTAGGGCAGGTTCTCTTTGACAGCCCGGATCAGATCCTCAGTACGCAGATAAGAGGTGGTGATGATGGAGATGGCGGTCTCCAGTTCCTCGTTGAGATGTTTTTTGTAGCTGGCGGCAGTGCTGCGCAGGTACCAAATAGGGGCGAGGGAAAAACCAATGCCCAGAATCGGAACCATATACACATTGTTGATGAGCAGCGCCAGTACGGCACCCACCGCAAATAGGATAAGCGACAGCCGCTTGACAGCCTCATAGCGGTCAGACCGGCCGGTGCCTTTCAGGATCTGCTTCAGCTCGTAATCCTGATTGAAGAATCCCTTGGCTGGTGTGCCCATCAGAACATTGAGCTCATCAGACAATGTGGCCGCTTTGCGCTGAGAGCGGAAGAGGGCGTCAATAAAGTCACCCGGGCGCACGCCGAACAGAGCCAGGAGGCCCGCGCTGATAAGCGAAAAACATATGATATAGACCCACTGCAATGCTTAATCCACCTCCTTAGGGGGCTGCATAAACTCGGCCAATTCCTTGTTGGAAATACCGTTGTCCAGCAGTCGCTTTTTCAAAGTGTCGGAGATCAGGCCGACCTTCCGATGGTGTCCGACCACACGGACATTTCCATCCCCGTCAGTCACATTGTCCCCTACCTCAAACTTGTATAGTGTGTGGGAGATGAGCTGACCATCCCGGAAGTCCTCACCCTCCAGAATCTCCATGATTTTGCGGGAGCGATCCTCCAGCTGTTTGGTAAACACCACGATGGGGTAGGCCTCTACCATGATTTCCATGAGCACGGAGTCATCCATACTGTATTTGCGCTTGGCGAGGGTCATCATTCTGCGGTATGTGCTGTTGCAGGAATTGGAGTGGATGGTGGTGCAGACCGTGTGGCCGGTTCGGGAGCTCTCTGCTGCAGACAGACTTTCCGCCGCAGACCGCATCTCACCGACGCCGATTACATTGGGATGCTTACGCAGAACCCGCTCCAGAAGAAAGTCCTGGTTGATGTTCAGAGCCGGATTCTCGCTGGGGCGGGTCAGCAGGTGAATGACAGAATTCAGGATGTTGCCGTTTTCGTCTCGTTTGACCAGATCAAACTCACGGCTGCCTTCCTCGATGGTTATGAGACGCTGGTTGTTGGGTACATTGGAGAGCAGCCAGGCCATGATGGTAGTCTTGCCGGAACCCGTGGAACCGGCGATGCATACACTGACGCCGTACCGAATACAGGCCATCAGAAAATGAAGCATCTCAGCCGTGGCGCTGCCGGAATCCAGAAGTTTCTGTTCAGAGACCGTCTGCTGGTTGACGATACGGATGGAGGCATTGATGCCAACATCCGGGTCCACGATAGGTGTCTTATCCACGGAAATACGGATGTTCTTATCCAGAAATCCAACCACGCTGGGCATCGTATCGTCGATGACCATGCCGCAGGCGTTGAGCATACGCCGCACCACATCAATGGCGTGCTGCGGAGAAGAAAACTTATCCGGGATCTTGATGCTGCGGCCGCCGGCCTCGATCACCTCAATGTCATTGTAGGCATTGAGGTTAACTTCTTCGATGCCGGGTTTGTAGATCCATTTCTTCAAAAAGGAGTACCCGGCCATATCTTCATAGAGCTGCTCGCAAAGATGCTCGGTGGTCAGCCCGCTGATAGCGTATTTGCGTTTGACGATGTACTGCACCATCAGTTCTTTCAGCAAGGATGTGGCCCGCTCGGCATTGGCTTCGCCGGCTTCGGCAATGGTGGATGCGTGATTCTCAGCAAAATACCGCTGCACATCCTCCAACACCTGGTCATAGGTCAGCTCCTGATTGGCGGCAGGCGCAAAGAATATGTCATTGAGGTTATTCATCGGCATCTTCCTCCTCGAACTCGTCCTCCTCGTCAGGATCTTCCTCTGCGGCCTGTTCCGCCAACTCCATCTGCTCCAGTGCGTCCAGCACCTTGTTGAGCGAAGCGGTGTACTTGGGATTGCAATATTTGATAGCCTGGAACATGCCGCCCTCAGTGGCGCACCGGTCGATTTCCTTGCTGTAGGGGAGCAACCCATCAAACCCTCCGATGATATACCCCATTTCATCCAGAGCGTGGAACGGCCGGGCCATACCGGCAAAGGTCAGGTGCTGATCGTAGTGAAAACGTCCATCCACCAGCAGCGGCTGATGGGCCTTCAAGTAGTTGATCCCTTTCAAATCAGGGGTGAGCAGCCTGACGACCAGATCACCGGATTCAATGGCCGCCGGTGTGAACACATTGGTCATGTTGGAACTGCAGTCCAAAATGACGAAATCCACCAGTTTGGCTGCCGCATTGACCAGCTGGAGCACCATGGCGTATTTGATTTCTGGGTAACTCAGAGGATTCTCACCAGCGGAATACCCCATCAGGCCAATAAACGGATAGCTTTTCAGAACTGTGACATGGCTTGCCACCAGCGAGGTATCAATCTCTACGCTGCTGAGAACCTGGCCCACCGAGGCGTTGGTCTGAATGATCTGATCCGGCAGCCAGACCGGGAGCATGGGAACGCTGATCTCCGCATTGATGATGATGGCCTTCCGCTTATCTCGGGTCAGGGCTTTTGCAAGAATGCAGGAAAACATACTTTTCCCGCTTCCCGGACTGCCCCAGACAGTAATGACTTTTCCCATCGTTTCCGACCTCCTTCTGTTACTCAGCCGGTTGGCTGGTGCCCGCGGGGGGCGTTTCAGTGTCGCTGTCCGGCCCCGCAGAACCGTCCTCGGCCGTAGGCTCGCTGCCCTCCGCAGTCTCACTATCTTCCGTAAGCGTTTCCGGGAAATAGATCTCCTGCAGAGTTTTGTCCTGCGCTGCCAGAAGTTCCTCGGCCAACTGATCGTTGTTACGGGAGATCAGGGCCACATGGGCGACGCCGTCGTTTTCCATCTCTGTGATGATTCGGGCCTGCTCAGGTGTCGCCAGAACTGTGATGGTAGCAGATTGCTGCCGCTCTTCGTCCTCCGTGGGCTCCTTGGTGTTGTCCACATTGACGCCATCGGAATCGGTAACCGACAGCACTTTAACAAAGCGTAGTTCCGGAACCTCTTTTGCCGTCTCCAGGAAGTGATAGATCCGAATGATGTCATTGGGCTGGAGCTTGTCGGAGAGGCCGGAGGCCAGCGTCTTGACAGTCATTGAGATAGCTACCTTTCCAGAAGGGATGTCATTGAGTGCCACATCCGAAGAAACCGGAACACTGCTGACCTTACTGGTAAGGATGTAGTCACCTTCAGCCAGATCCGCTGTTACATACAGGCCCTCCACATCGCTGAGACTGTGCGCGACATTGGAGGGCAGATTGTAGCCGCCAACTTCCACAACCTCGGTATTATCCGAGGTGATCTTTTCGCCTTTCAGCACCGGCTGCGTGATACGGATGATTTCGGCTTTTCCGTTGGTCTGGCGGGCGATGGTGGGGAGGGCAACAAAGGCAATGACTGCTGCCAGGACCAGGGACAAAATGCCGAAGATAAAACGGTTGTTCAATTTCATAAGCATAATCTCCTAATGCAAAAATAGTTCGGCCAATGTCGCCGCAGAGCAGCCGCAGGCCAGAAAGGGTAGAAACGGGATGGACAAGGGGCGCCGATCCAGGTAAATCCGCCGAATCATCAAAATGATGGGCATAGCACATACTGCGGAAACCAGAAAAACGATGGACATACCGGAAGGACCATAGATGAGTCCCAGCACACCGCAGAATTTGATGTCACCGCCGCCCATGCCGGTCCCGCCAGTCACTATGGCAGCAGCCAGAGGAATACTGAATCCAAGCAGAGCGCCTATTAAGGACTTTGCGAATATCGGCCAGAGCCAAAGCGGAGGTTGTCCGCAGTCCAGGGCGAACCAGGATTTGATCAGCGGCGCTGCCGCAGCCAGCGGGATAAAAAAGACGAGCGCCAGGTCGGGCACTCGCCGATGAAAGATATCGTAGAAGGCAAACCCGACAATCACCAAAAATGCGGTGAGCAGGTATGCCGACCAGATATTATTCTCGATTGGTATACCAGTCATCATAGAGACTCCCGTTGATCGATACATAATCGTTCAGATTGATGCTCAGCATCCCATCCGGCGTCCAAGTGTCCCAAACCTGAGTAAATACTGTATAGTTGGTAGAATCCGGGAACCAGATAGGCGTAAAATGCACCGTTCTGTTGTAAGTGGAGAAGTCGTTGGGCTGGAAGGTGAATTTTGCACTTCGACCACTGGACACCCGCTGCAGAAGACGCAGATAGGTTTGGTACTGGAATTCAGGAAACACAGAAAACGCCGTCTGCGGATGGGTAATGTGACTGGTGGGGGCATCGGTGGAGAGCGTTGCGGTCACATCCTGCTTGACGCCGTACCCACTCTTCATGGACTTGCCGGAGGCAGTCGGTACAATGTCATCCGGCATCAGAGACGTGACGCCGCTGATTGAAGCGGAGTAACCGGTGTATTCATACTCCCAATATCCTTCATCGACCCAGTGACCACCATCTTCTCCGTGGTCACACCATACCCATACCGGCACCCAGTAACAGCTCCAAACACCCCAGTTGGCGGTCAGCTTCTGTGTTTCGCTGGGAAGGGAAGGCAGTGTATAGCTCGGATTGGTATCCGTAGCTACGGGATCGGGCGGGATGTGTTCGTTCAGATCTACGATTTTCGCCACAAAGGTATCCTGAGCGGTATAAGCGCCGCTGACGGATACCGTTATAGTAACTGTCTGGGGAGTGGAGGGAGTGTGCCATTTGACCCAGACTTTCTGGCTGTCGCCGGCCGGAATCACGATATTGTTGACCCGGTAGGATGTGCCGAGAATAGAAAAAGTCACCGAAGCGGGGTTATCCGGTGTAAGGTCAGTGTCAGTCCGAAGTGTCACGGTCGTGATTACATCGGTATCCACCCGATACTCTACATCAGGAGCCTCAATCTCGCCTTCGGGCGGGATTTCATCAAACCAGACGATACCAACGCCGAGGGTATTGATGATGTCGGAGTTGTTTTGCGTCCCGGTGGTGCTGCCGCCCCATGCAGAAATGCCCAGGTCACTGAACTCCAGAAACATGCTCAAGGGCAAGTTCTTATGGGTGAGTGAGGTCATAGTCCTTCGCAGTGAACCACCCGCCAGCTGATCGTACAGGCCAGCTTCAGTTGCTGTCATGCAGTAATACTGGCCATTGTGGGTAAAGTAGGCGATGGGCTCGATCAGAAGCCTGTATTCGCCGGCAATCATCCGCTCGTAATTTACACCTGCTGCCTGAGCAACCATCATGCAGGCATATTCTGAGCAGAAGTACCGTTTGATGGCATCAATATTATTCTGCCCACTGCTGCTGACGATTGTGGGCATAGACTGGGTGGGCTTGATGCAGGTATAGGCCACGCCGGATTGAAGAGAAAGCCCGGTACCGGCCAGATATTGCAGCTTATTGACTTTACCGAAGTGCAGAATGCGGCTGTTCTGCGTACGATTGGAAAAGTCAATCGGAGAAGAGACGGCAGAACCGCTCGCTGCATCTACCACCGTAATGCGAACACCGTCATTACCCGGGTTCCAGAAGTTGGTGCTGGTGCCCTGGCCCATACCACCGCCGCCGCCGTCAATGTTGCCGTTCCCGCCGGCAGCAAAAGCAGTGGCAGGAATAAGGCACAGGGTCAGCGCCAGACTGCACAGGAGGGCGAGAAGTCGTTTCAAATGACATCACACTCCAATCATGTAAAATTGAAGGGCCGCCACATAGTTGTGACGGCCCTGGAGATCCGTATTTAGTTGTGGGGCAATCAGCCCATGTTTCCGACTTGCTTGTTCAGGTCACCATCGCTGCCGCCGGTGGACTGCTGCACATCGCCGGGCACCACCCACCCAAAGGCGGGATCGTAGACGGCGCCGCTGCCACTGCTGGAGCCGGGGGCCGGCTCATTGCTGGAAATGGATTCTTCTGCCGGCGGCGCCGTGACTTGAGGTACAGACGGGTCAGGGTTGACATCGTGATCTTCGCCGGGGTCTGCGATCTCTGTCTTGCCTTCCGGAGCAGGGGGCGGAGTCTCCTCCGGCTTGTCCGTATCGGTGAAGTCGATCACCACTTCACTTTCTGTTTCGGAGGTTACCTTGGGGTATTCCTCCTCAGAGCTGGGAGACTGCCCGGGGGAATACGCATCTGCTCCGCTGGAATTGTCCCCGTTTTGGGCGCCGCCGTCCGACCAATCGCTGGTGGTGCTGCTGGGAGGTGATTCATCCGGCTTGAAATCCTCCGTTCGATCCCAGCTTACGAACCAGCAGACGCTCAGGATCGCAACACAGAGGACGGCCAGCGCCGAAACGATAAAGCCTTTGGATTGGAAAAACTTTTTCATGTGTGTACACACTCCTTCTTTACTGTTATATAAAGCATATACTGTGGAACTGACTGATGTTTCAACAGCGCCGCTAAAATTTGGTGTTATGATAGCCAGTCAATTCTACCCGCTGTGTGATGGTAGGGTAGTTGTGCCCAAACATCCGCACATAGAACTCTACATCACAATAGAAGATATACTCGACTCGGTCGCCCACCACATTGAACTTCAGGCTGATGCCGGATACCTGGTAGTCGTCCGTGGAAAGCGGGATTTTGGAGGCCAGTCCGCCGGCCACCGTGGACTCCAGCATTTCCGTGTAGTCACTGCTGGAATAGAGGGTGCGCAGGTACTCTTCAAAGTTAGTTTCCCGTTGGGAGCGGTAAGTGTCCGCATAGATGGTGGCGCTCAGATTGTTCAGCTCCATTTTAGCGCCGTTTCGGATGTTGATGCAATTGATCCGCACCGAGGCATACAACAGAAGAAAGGAAATGAGCATCACTACGCCGACCACAAAAAAGCAGGCGAAGAAAGTGATTTCACCCCGCTCGTTGCGGAGTGGCCGTCGCAGCCACCGCATAAAATGCTTCATAGGCCACCTCACTTCCAATAGTGTTCGCTGACGCCGGAGCCGCGGGCCACCACCGTGATGTTGACCAGATCCAGATTCCAGAAGCCGCCCAACTTTGCTTCACCCTCAATGGTGATATAGAAAGGAGTCCCGAGTTGAATGGCCCTGGACATTCCGGCCGGTGTGGGCGACTTGTATGTGGCGTCGATGGAGTAGGTTATGTTTTCCGATCCCTCGATCTCCGAGCACAGAAATTCAAAGAGAGAATCCGTCTCGCTGTTGATGCCACCGGACAGCTGGATCTGCTTTACCATCTGATCGGCTGCGTGATCCAACTCCTGTTTCGTGGAGATGATACCGAACAGATCGATGATAAATGCCAGCAGGACAACGGCGATAAAGATGAAGAACACCGTGGAGAAATAGTTGGCCTCACCTCGCTCGCTCTTCATTGTCCTGCGGGCTTTCTGCAGGAAAGTATGAATGTGAACCACCACCTTTTCTGACAAATGAAAGCAGCCGCCCCCTGCCGGAGCGGCTGCTTTACAAAGTATTGACTGTACCAAGTATAACAGATATGGATTTACGGCGAAAGGGCAGGACTGCGCCAATGTAGGGGCAAGATTGTGCCAATCAACTGGGAACCGTGAAAAGAATTCCTTTGATACGGTTCTGCAGAAAGTATTTCAACTTGTCTTCTCAGTCAGCATTGACCACAACAGAAAAAAATGTTATTATAAGTGCATAAAATAGATGATGATAGAGTATCATAATAACAAGCGTATGTCTACGGCAGGAAGGAGAACTGTATGGAGAAGACAAAATATAGAGATTTGATCATGCGGTACCTTACTGCATTGGACCCGAATCAAGTGATTACAACAGAACAAGTTGCTCAGTATGTAGCAGAACAACTTCAACTCGAAACAGCAACAGTAAAAAAGACAGTCAATGTAAATATGGCCCGTCTTGAAAAAGAAGGGGAAATTGTGCGTTTGACAAAAGGCATTTATTGTAGGAAGGTAAAAACAGCATTTGGATACTATACCCCGGATAAAGAAACGCTTTTTTGTAAGCAGCTTCTTCGCAATGAAAACGAAGTGATTGGATATGAAACAGGATTATCTGCCCTCAATCGCATTGGTCTGGTATCTCAGATGCCCCAAAAAAGGTGCATTGCAACAAACTTGCACATGAAAAGGATTCCGAAAGGAATGCAGATAGAGATTCGGAAACCGCCAATTAGAGTCAATGCCGATAACTTTCGATATCTGCAAATTTTGGATGCAATTCGAGAACTGGATATGGCACCCGTCGATACAGCGAAGCCGGTTGATGTAGTAAGAGCGACAGTTCAGAAATTTGCGTTAGAAACGGATCAGATGATTCTGATGGCTCGAAAGTATTACGGGCAAAAGACTTTAGTTCGGACGATAGATATTATGTTGGAGGGTAGTTATGAATCTGCACGAGGATAAGTTTGCTTTTTTGAATATTATCAATCTGGTTCATGAAGATAGCGGCATTAGATCCGATATTTTGGAAAAAGACTACTATGTTACGCTACTGCTTAGAGAGTTGGCAGGCAAGCAAGCAGAGTTGCCGGCTTATTTTAAAGGCGGAACAGCTCTGTATAAAGCACAGAAAAGCATCCGTCGTTTTTCTGAGGATATTGATTTGACAGTATGTATTGATAACTGCAGTAATAATCAGGCAAAGAAACGGCTGGAACTGGCAACAAAGAAATATCAATCGCTCCCCCGTACATCCAGAAAAGAACTGGAGGACGACCGCAAAGGCAGTATCACAGCAGTTTACGACTATGCTCCACTCGTGGGGATTGACTCAGATGATCCACTACAGCGTTTCGGATATGTGAAAGTAGAAGGCACCTCTTTCACTGTCAGCGAACCCTTTACTCCACTTGAAATTGAACCGATACTTTATACTTATGCCACAGAAGAACAACGCCAAATTCTTCAAGCGCAATATGATGTTGGACCTTTCCGGATCAATACAATTCGCCTGGAGCGTATTTTTGCAGACAAAATTTTTGCAGCTGAGTTTTATTATGAACGTAAAATGTATTTTGATGTGGCAAAACATCTTTATGATGTCAGTGTCATGCTCGATTTAGAGCAGATTCAAAAAATGATTGGAAACCAACAGATGCTTCTTGAAATGCTGGGGTATAAAAGACTGGAAGAAACCAGACGAACAGGCAGCGACTTGGCAGAAAAAAAGTTTTCCGATTTTCAACTGCTTGGTGGGTTCGGTGATAACGCTGCATTGCGTAAAGATTATCAGAATATGCAGCGGAACTATGTTTTTTTAGAAGAAGATGTGCTGTCTTTTGATTATGTAGTAGAACAATGGAAAAAACTCAGAGAGATCCTACTTGCGCTTGCATGACAATAACACATCGATTTTGCAAAAAGTAATATGCGATTGTCAGGTCGAGGGCGCTTTGTATCTATCTATGTAAGTAAGCTGTAAGTCGAAAAAATAGTCGCCTGAGAAGTATGTGTTCGATACTTCCCAGGCGACTTTTACATTACAGGTTCTGCCGGATGATCCGCGTGATGATGCCCACGGCTACGCCACGTTCCATATCCAGGCGGGTGACGGCAAAGGACACATCATCTTTCTTGCCGGGCATCCGGTAGTCGTAGCAGGAGTGGGCCACCGCATTGACGCCGTTGGAAAGCCTGACATAGACGACGCCCTTGTGGACATCGGTGACTTTGCCGGCATACTTGCCCTGGATGCGGCACTTCTGCAGGTTGTCCCGGTCGGTGTTTTCCGAGATACTCTTAACGTCGGCCCGGATGCTCAGGTCTTCCGGACTCTCACGCCGCACACTGAGGATGCGGACCAGCACCTCATCACCCACAGCAAAACGCTCATGGGCGTCGCCGATCCAGTCCCAGGCCAGATCCCGTGCCAAGATGGAGCACTCGACGCCGAACACTTCCACGCGGATAACTTTCTCAGCCACGGCAATCACACGGGCCTGCACAATGCGGCCTTCGTAGACACGGTACATGCCGTCAGCATCCAGATCGAAGTAGAAGATCTGGCGCTTACGCATCATCGCCTCCCGGCGGCTGGCGACCACGCTGCGGGTCTTGGAGTCAATGCCCCGCACCACAAAGTCGATGTCGGCGCCCAGCATGTTGCCCAGGATCTTGTTCTGGCGCAGCATCAGGTCGGCGTAGTCCTGGCCAGAAGGGCTACGGCCCAGGTTGATCATCATTTCCTTGATGGGAATGATGATGCGGAAACCCTTGTAGTCCACCACGGCCACCGTCTTACGGTTGTCCAGCTGCTCGATGCCGCCCAGCTGGCCCGTCAGAATACGGCGGGTACGGTAGGCGTTGTGAATCTCATGCCAGATGACATCCTCACGGTCTTCCGCAGTCTCTACATCCTCGCGGCTGCGGATGGTCAGGATAGAGGGCTCACGGCGCGTCTGCACATTCCGCCGGCGAGCGGGCGCCCGGGGAGTGGTGGCTTCAGGCACCTGCTCCTCCACCGGAGCGGGATCATCCTCCAAAACGGGTTCACCCTCCGCAGTAGTATCCTCAGCCGGGGCCTCATCCATCGGAAGCGGTTCAGTGTCTGCCTGCGGAACAGGGGCCTCCGCCTCAGCAGCGGTATCCGACACCTTCTTCTTGCGGGAGGTGCGCTTGGGCTTTGCGGCAGGCGGTCCTTCGACGGCCTGGGGATTCGGCTTAGAAGCAGCGGTATCGTCACCTGCGTTGTCTACCTCTGCGGGAAGATCTCCGTCGCCGTCGTCCTTTGCCTCATCGTCCTGCTCGAAGTTTGCGTTCTCGTCAACAGGGGCCGCGGCGTTGTTCTCGTCGCTGCTCACAGAGTCATCGCCGAACATTTCGGCTTCCGTAAGCTCCGGCAAATCACTGGTGGTATCATCGGAAGGGGGCGCGCTGTCGGGCTGATCCATAGCGGCCAACAGAGCGTTCAGGTCCTCGCCGTCAACCGGGGTGGCATCAGGAGCGGTCGTATCCTCGGAGGGAACGGGGGAATCCTCCAATGCGATGGTCTCAGAAACAGGGGCCTCCTGTTCCAGAAGTTCCTTTTTCTTGGTTGCCATATAAGAAAAACCTCCTTAATTTGGTGTATTACGAAAGGATCGAATCCTTGTCGGTTGAAACAATGCCCTCCGGGGGTTTGGCTCCAGGTTTTTTCACATCAGTAGCAGGAGCGGAAGGCTTGGGCTTTTTCCGTGCCGGCTTTTTCGGTGCCGAGGGCGGCGGGGGAGGAGCAGCAGGGGCAGCCGGCTGTTCCTGCTGCATCTGCCGCCATTCAGGAATGTGGGAAGAGGCTTTGCAAGAATGGAGCTTAGGTGCCTCCGGGTGTTTGGAGTAGTCCATCTTGTTAACTTTAAGCACCTTCTGACCGCGGATGATGACCAGCGCCTGTGTGATGGGCAATCGCAGCACTTCATCCGGGGTGAGCACAGGCCGCTTGCCAACGCCAGAAGTTTCCCGGAATTCCGGAGTGTAGTTGGAAATGCGCCAGGTGCCCAGCTGCTTGGATTTGCTGGATACCGACACCGAGGCCAGGCCGGTGCGCTCAGAGATAAACTCGGCTGTAAGGCCGTCCGTACAGCCCAGAAAGAGTTGTGCGTCGCAGTTACCCAGAATTTCCTGCCAGAGATTGAGCGGGTAGCGGTTCTGAAGGCCCGCGAGATTTTGGAACACGCAGCTCATGGAAATGTTGCGAGAGCGAATCACACTGAGTCGCCGCGAGAGATCAGGGATGGTGCCACAGGCGGTAAGCTCTTCTCCCAAAATGTGGACGGGAATCGGGAGCCTGCCTCCCTCACAGTTTTTGTCCGCATACCGAACCAGCTTGATAAAGCAGAAAGAGAGAAACAGGCTTGCCAGAAAATCAAAGGTACTGTCCTGGTCGCTGGTAACAAGGAAGTAGGCGCACCGCTCCTGGCCGGGAAGCTCCAGATCGATTTCGTCCCGGGTGGTAATTTTCTTGATCAGTTCTGACTGGAATACCTGCAGGCGGGAACCCAGACCGATGATGACACCGCTGCGCACGGTATCGCTGGCCTGCTTGAACAGACTGTACGGAGCTTTGGCAGGGTGAGTGGGAGGCAGAACATCGAACAGATTGTCCAAATCGGACTCTCCGTTCAGCGTCAGTAAGCGGTACACCTCACCGATATTGCGGTTCTCCGCCGCATAACTCTGGTCTACATAAAGGACAAGGGCTTTCAGCAAATTCATTTCGCAGCTGTCCCAGAAGTGGTCGCCCTTGTCGGTACTGTTGGTGTTCTTGATGATGACATCCACAAAGAGTTGGGCCATCAGTTCCTGCCCTTCCACTTCGGAAAGGCAGTTCCAGCTGTCCGAGTTTTCCGGGAGTACCAGATTGAACACCTTGACACAGTAGCCTTGATCGCGCAGATATTCACTGGATTTTTCATAGAGTTCGCTTTTGGGGTCGGAAATGATCAGCGATTCCCCGCAAATCACCGCCTGAAGGATGCGGTTCATGCAGAAGGAGCGGGTTTTCATGCTGCCGCTGGAACCGTATACGGCCAGATTGCCGTTGATTTTGGGGTTTTCAGGGATGCAGACCGCTTTCCCATCTAACATTCCCAGCACAACACCTTTATGTCTGCGAAGATCGGGCACCAGATCGAGTACCCCAGACATCTCCTTGTGGCTCATCCAGCCGGAGGTGCCATAGGTTCCCTTGGCCGAATAGATGAAATTCCGGTCGGTATCATATTCGCCGGCATCACTGTAGCCCATCTTCATCACCATCAGGAGCAGGATAGCCAGCAGGCCGATGCAGATCAGAACACCGTATACCCCATAGGGAGGGTGCAGCACTGAGGTCAGGCAGGTAAAAAAGTCGGGCGACGCCGCCACCGGAGATGTGCCGTCCCCGGGAATGCCGCCGCCCTGTTTCCAAGCTGCGTAATTGCCCAATATCTGCCCCAGAAAGCCGCCAGAATAGAGAATGGCGAGGAAGGCCAAAGGAGCAGCCATCAGGCAGGCAATCATTTTCTTTTTGTTTATGGGAAGAACCTCCTCTCAAATTTGATGAAGTCAATGGTTTGAAAGCGCACCCTGCTGCCGCAGTAGCGCCGCAGCACATCTGCCTGAAAATCAAAGCAAATGATCGTTCCGGAACTATCCATAAGATCGAGGGCACTGTTGAAGCGCGCAATCCTGGGCAAATCGAAGAAGTAGCAAAACAAAACAGGCGTTCCATCCGCTTCAAAGGCATCGTGTTCGATGGCCCGACTCGTAGCCCTGGTTGTAAGGCCCTGCTTCAAGATGTCATTGAGCTGCGCTGTCTTAGCACAATCGCACAGCAAGGCCAGCAGCACTTCTCCCTGATGGTCGTTGGTAAAAAAGAAAAAATGGTCATAGCTTCCGTCCAGCATGAAATAGTCATGTTTGGCGCCGCCAGTGCTGGTCAGTATCTGGTAAGCGAGTTCCATGCTTTCCCCCAGAATGACCCCCTGCACAGCGTCTGCATTGTATTGCCCGGTGAGGCGCTGCTGACACAGAACGCTCCACATCAGAGCCTTTACCCGCATCTCGGACTTGTAGCGCCATTTCATCAGAGCTGCGCTGCTGTTGTAAGTAACATAGATGCCGCTGGAGGTAAGGAGCACACCAGTGAAGCGAGAACTGCGGATCTGCGTGGTATCCACCCCCATCTCCTTGACTTCGCGGGAACTGTAAAATGAGGGATACTTCACGGCCCCATCGGAATAGCCCTGCGGGGCAAAAACCTTCGGTTTTTCATCTTGGAAAAGTCCAACCCCTGCATTGTCCATCGTGACATAGGTTTCTGCCAGACGGTGAAGACGAAGCCGACGCCCAATCTCGCTTTTCAGCCGGTTGGTGTCGGTATCGCCTGTCAGATAGGGAGCAAAACGCTCAGGCCAGTTGTCCAGCAACCTGTTTTTGGCGCGAACGCCTAAACGATAGCCGCGGAGTTTGTCTCGGTAATAGGTGCGGAGTAGCCCGCTCTTTTTCAGATCGGTCACAACCGACTCCAAATAGTAAGGACTGGCTGGGAGACGGTTGAGCTGGCTGGTGGGGAACTCTCCAGAGATGGCTGTCAACGCCAGAAGCCGGAACGGGAGCGTGTCCGGCTGTGGAAATGTCCGGCTGCTTTTCCCAAGTGATCACCTCCCTTGTGAATTGTTTTTTTACCGTGATGACTGAGAACTTCGGTAAAATTCTGCGGTGGCGCAAGTCTGGAAGCGTTGAAAATCCGGGCTTTTTGTGCCATCAAGGTATGTCGGGAAAAATAAGGGCCTAAAGGCTCAAAAATCCGAGATGGTTTTCAAGCTCTCTTTGCGCTCTGCAAGCCATTGGGGAAACCGCTTTTTTTCCATGACAAAGATCTTGGTGCAGTCCTGCTCTCCCAGCTCTGTGGTATTATAGGCGTCGCATAGCAAGCCGGTATCATCGGCCATCACAAAGGTGGACAACAGATCCAGCAACTGCTTTTCCTCCAGATTGTCATAATCACGCACCCGCCTGGTGGGAAGTGTTTGATCGTAAACTTGGGCAAAGCAGACAACACAATTCCGGTAATGGGGGAGAGGCTGTTCCTTTGCGTACTGCTCCAGAGCGAAATAGAGCGTGTCTAACAGAAACTCGGAACTTTGCCGTTGCCGACGCTTCGGGAGAAGCCCGGGAAGGGTCACTTCCAGGACCCCGTTTTCATAGGCTATCGAGATGCCCTGCGCCACGCTGGCGGATTGGAGATACTCGCCCTTCTGGATGGAGGTGCTGGAATATATCAAATGCCGCAGCCGGCAGGCAATCCGTTCCGCCCGAAGCGCAGCATCGGTAGAGAGAATTTCGTAATTGTCGGGATAGCGTTGGATGTCTGTTGTGTCCATCGCATACAGCGCATTACTCAAACGGGATATATCGTCGAGAATGCTCCCTATTCTGCGGGAAATCAGTTTTCGATCCAAAAATCATGTGCCTCCTGCTTTCTTGAAATACTGGGTTTGTCCATCTTGGGATACGGTGCAAAAACCGGATATGTCGGGACAGTCGATTTTGGCAATCTGTGTCGGAGAATCGACCAAGATGATGCGGCGGCTACCGCCCTTGTTGCCCCGTAGAGCATGACAGACTAACGCTTCCTGTCCATGGGCGACATAGGCGACTTCATACAGTTCCCCATCGGCAAAAAAGACCAGTTTGACAGGAAACTCCGCAGGTGCATGATAATCAGCCTGCTGAATGAAATCCAAAAGGACCCACACCGCCTTGATAAGCGCCTGATCAGCTTTGGGCGGATAGCCGGCAGGAAAATATCCGCCGTTATCACTTTGGAAAATGCGGCCCTGCCTTTCCAGATGGGAAAGCAGGGCTTTCGCTGTTTCAGACTTGCCAGGGTGAAAGCAAAGAAGCTGCTGCTGGCTGAGACCAGGATACATAGTCACTGTCCGCAGTAGCGTTGCAGCTTCATTTCCATAGATTTCAGCCCTGGTCCTCATGAGCTCACCTCCTGTTTGTAAAAATAGATGACACATAAAAGACGCCATCGGGACGCCTTCCAAAAAATAATCGTTGAAAGGCGTCATCGCAGCGTCTATTTGGCGTGTTTTGAAGAAATGTAGGAGAACAAGGGTTATGCAGACTCCTGTTCACGGCGCTTGCGCTCCAGAATTTCACGAAGTTCACGCCGGTCGGTGGTGATCAGGTCTTTCTCAAGAGGGCTGGCCTTAAACTCAACCATGACATTGTTGTTGTTGGTCGAGATCAAGCCATTGCCACGCTCAAAATGGGTGACCTCCATCGTTTCCGCATCGGACAGATGCAGGGTCTCCTGAACCCGTTCCGCTTCATCATCTTCCAGGTTAAGAATGATCTTTGTCTTGCTGTTGTTGATGATACCTTTGCCAAAGCGACCTTCATCCAGATTGAAGAAATCGTTGAGGTCTTGGCTCGCGAAGACCGCCGAGCCTCCATACCCACGTATCGTTTTTGCAATCTCCAAGAGGAAATCGCCGGCCAGTCGTGTGCCTGTGGCGCCGGCGCCGGAAAGGAGCTGCCAGCATTCATCGATGAAGATGGTTTTTTCTTCTGTGCGGTCGGCCTTTGCCCGGTCCCACACGAAATCAAGCGCCACAAACATACCTACAGTTAGCAGATCGCCGGTGAGCGAGGAAATGTCCAGCACGGTATATTTGTTATCCAGACTTACATTGGTCTGCTTGTTAAATGTATTGGCCGAACCGTGAACCAGACGGTTGAGAATATGAGCCATGCGGGTAGTTTCCGGCGCAGCTTTCAGAATCTCATGCAGGTCGCCCAGCACCGGCATTTCCCGGTACTGACCCGGGTTGGCCGGGTCATCCAGTGAAGCGTTATCATGCGTAATGCCCTTTGCGTTGTAAGTGCGGATCAACGCTTCGTCCAAAAGCTGACGCTCTTCATGGCTCATATCGGGAATGAGCAGGCTGAAAAAGATGTGCAGCTGCTGGATTTTTGCCGCCAATTCAGAAAGCTGGATTCCGGGGCCGTCCAGAAGTTCATTGACAGACCGATCAACCTTGCGGATCTCCATAACATTGATGCAGTGAGGGCTTGCCGGGGAGATTTGGATAAACTCGCCGCCCACATTTGCACAGGCGCGGTGAAACTCGTGCCCCTTCAAGGGAGCGACGATGAAAATAGGGATATTTTTACGCCGCATTCTTAACGCCATAAGCTGCATTGTGAAGGTTTTGCCTGCGCCACTGGTACCTAAAATCGAAATGTTGGCATTTTTGTAGATCGCGGAATTGAAAATATCCACGATGATGAGGGAACTGTTGTACTTGTTGACCCCCAAAAGGATGCCGTTGTCGTCACACATCTCAAAGGAGGTGAAGGGGTAGCAGCTTGCGGCGCCGCCAGTCAGCAGGTTGCGCTTGCCACGCTCAAAAAGTCCTTTCTCCATGGATACCAGCGGGAGCGCGGAGAGAAACGCCTGTTCCTCACGAAAATGGCAGGAACGGACATCCATATCCTGCGAAAGCAGAAGCTTTTTCATCTCGCTGACCTTCCATTCCAAATCTTCCTCAGTAGGGGCAGTAACGGTAATCAACAGATTCAGATAGTAGAAGTCCTCGTTGTTGGAAAGACCTTCCTTCAGAAAATAGCCGCTTCGGATGGCGCCGTCGATGTCGTCAAAATCAGTGTTGGTGTCGCTCGCGTCCTTGATTTTGGAACGATTGATGCGGAGCTGCTGGCCTACCCGCTGGATGATGCGCTCTTTGGGCTGCCTGGAAAGGAACATGTCCATGTCGATGCCGTCGCCGGCGTTGACGATTAAACTCAGCCATCCGGCGGGAACCTGCGTCTTATAACCATCCGACGGAATCAGCAAATAGGCGTAGTACAGCCCGTCTATGCACAGATAGCTCCCATGAGTAAAATCAATACTCTTGGGAGCGGCAAACTCGGCTGCAGGGATATGGTCAATCTCGCTTTCCCGGCCTTTTGCCGCATACTGTGCAACAACCTCCTGTGCCCGGAGTGCCAGCGGTTTGATGACGCTCTCATTTCGGCAGAGGAGATTATAAAGAACATCAACCGTAAATTCGTCCTCGTTTTCGGGGATAATCACTTCATTACCGCATTGCCGGAGGTAATTGGATGCAGTATGTACGGCGCTTTGCAGGGATTGAATAGCTTCCTCTTCCTGTTCCGAACGCCGGGTGTTGTTCCATGGCTCATACTCAAAAATCAGGAAAAAGCGCCGTGTGACAGCTTCCCGGGCGCCGATCTGCTGCACAAAGCTCAGATAGTCTTCCTGCATCAAACGGCACTGCTCATTTTTCTCCTGAGCCATCTCCCTGCGTACTGTGTCCAAATGACGGTTGATGTCCGCCCGACGGGTCAGCACCTTGATCTGCAGCTTGACGGGAGAGATTTTCAGATACGACACAAAAGAGTAGATGATATTGCGCTGCTCTCTTGCGCTGCGGAGCATAAAGTTGATGGGAACCACCTCGACCACCTTGACATACCGGTGGTCTTTGGTGTAGATGATGCCGTTCTGGATCTTTTCGATGGGAAGATAGTCTGCCACCGGATTCAGGCAGGCGGGCGGCTGCTCTTTGATATGAGCGGGGCGCTTGGGTGGACATGCCTTCTCCTTCCGCTTGTTGGGCTTTTTCTTCGCTTTTTTGGACGAAAGTTCTTTCTTCGGCTTTTTCTTGGGCCGGAGCTTCTCACGAATCTCGTAACTGCGAACCTCGTCAAACTCAGCTGGAAAATCCGATTCACCGGAACGCCTGCGCTTCGGAGGGCGAGACTCCTTTTCTTTCGGAGCCCTCTGCTTGAGATGTCTGCCGGGGCGTTTCATAGGGGGCGCTTGCTCATTCGACTGCTGACCGTCGCCGCCAACGATGCGGCGATTCCGCAGGTATTTCAAAAAGATAATCAGAAATTCCGACAAACTCTCGCCAGAAATGCCGATCAATGCGACCAGAGCCGCAGGAAGGGCGGTCAGGCACAAAATGATAATTCGGGTCGTCAACCCGAAAGGAACAAACATGAAGACCGGCACCCCGATGGCAAAAGCCAGGATACCGGCCTCAATAACATTCCGCGCACGGAACATACCGCCGAAAAATGTGCCTGATTCAATGAAATTCGGCGGTATGATATAAATATCATGGTCGTTTTTGTTGCTCATACATACCTCATTTCCGTAACCGAAGGAAGGTCAACCGATAATCCAGAACGGACCGCCGGCACCTGCACGACGGCTGGCCTCGTTTAAGATAATGGACAGATCCCAAAGTTGCTCACTGCGCTTATAGCTGGCCGGGTCTGCCACCATGATTTGACCGTCTTTTACGCCTCGGAGAACGATGAAATGGCCGGAAGAAGTGAAATGCCCTTCAGCCATGATTGCCACAACCAGCTTTCCCTCGGAAAGAGCATCGACGATGCGCTGCGGCTCGGATGTCGTACAGCCGGATACCGGCAGTCCCCAGGCCTCCGCTGCGGCAGGAATCAGGGCGTGATAGGAGCCGCTGTTGTCACACCAGTATCCATTTTCATAGGACCACTGCGCCATCTCCACGGGATCAACCGTATCGTCCGTAAGGGAAGACACTACGATTGCCATGCTGGTCGGCCCGCAGCCGTAGCCGCCAATGTTGTCAGTTCCGTAAGGCTGGCTGGCATAGCGTTCATCCAGCTGGTTATAGTACACCACCGGTGTCACACCATCGGTAAAGGTTACATCCCCAAGAGAGGGGATGCTGTTTCCGGTCCACTCCGTCATGTTCTGGAGCAACCCATCACCCAAAAAGGTGCTTAGGTTAGAAGCGTAGTCAGAGGCAAGTTCCTTTTGCTCATCCGTGAGTGCGAAAACATGGTCCGCAAGATAGGATTCACCGTTATACCGGATCATGTAAATGATCCATGTTTCGGTAGTGGTGGTTTCTTCGCCGGTTTCCAGGTCCTCGGTAGTAACCTCACGGGATTCCTGGACGCTGGTGTAGGAATACAGGCGTTCCTTATTATCCCGGAGAACAGCGGCCAAATCATCCAGTGAAATGCTTTCAAAATCCTCATCCCGGGCCGCACAATACTGAGAGATGATGAGATTGGCATTGAAAACAGGGCCGGAGGAATAGGAATTCTTGATCTCCATGTGGTCGACACCGGACGAAGCAAAATCTTCCTCAATCCGGGCCATCACATCATCCAACGCCTCGCCCAGAATGGAATTGATGGTGAATGTTATGTCGTTGGCATTTTCCACGATAGCTGTCTCGCTGTTGAGAACAGGGGCTTCGGAATCTGCCGGAGAAAAGGCATTAACCAGACCTCCAAAGATAAGCCCGGGGAGCATCAGGACAAACAGTACCGGAAGCAAAAGCAGAATGATGATGACGGCGATGATCTTGCCGATGTGCTTGCGCCCGGCCCAAACGGCCCAGGCCACGGCACCATACGGGCCGCCGGCGGCAGCTCCTTTTGCGGCACCGGGAATTGCCTTGCCTGCTTTAATAGCGCCTTTTATGGTGTGGGCAGCGGATGCTCCGGTTTCCACGGCATCGGCAAGACCAGTCTTTTTTTCTTCACCCATTTAGATCTTGTCCTTTCTGCGGGGAGTGGGGGGCAGCTTCTTGACGATTGACTCGTTGTAGGCTATCGACCCATCCGGTGCCATGTAGGGGGATTTCTCCACAGTGTCAACAGCGTATTGCTTATACCATGCCGCACCGTCAGCGGAATGAACCGTTGTGTATTGGCCCTCGGGTGCAACATACTGATCTGCATGATACATTCCGAAAGCGATGCCTTCCGGATGCTCGGCGGTAACTTCGGTGCCTGTGATACGCCCGCCGCCGATCTCAACATTCTGGTATTGAGGAATGTTTTCAGCACCGGCTTCCAAAGCAGCGTGCCCCATGTAAGAGTGCAAAGCGTCAACAGCTTTCTCACCGGAAATTGTACCCATCTGGGTAATGTTCCCGGTGGCAACAGAACCGATCACATTGTTGGCGAAATTGCCGCCCTTGCTGACGGACGAAGTATAGATGTGGCCGCCGATACCCCCTGCAGCACCGCCTACGAGACCACCAAGGCCAGAGGATTTTGTTTCTGAGGGAGTTGTTGCTGTTTTTACCGCATTGTTCGTGACCTTCCGGCCAATCACCCCAGCCAAACCGCCGCTGGCAAAGCCGGCACCAAAGCCGCCACCCTTACCGCCACCGCTTGCATTCACATGGGTGGAATTGCTGCTGTGCCCACCGCCGAAATGGTGGCTGGAAAAGCTCTTGAATCCACTGAAGCCCCGGGCGGCTATTAAGGCCTCCGCCAGCATACTGCCGCCGGTATGACCTACATTGACCCCAAGACTTGCCATGAAAGAGTCGATTTTCTGTGATACTTTGAGAAAACCAATCGCACACATGAACCAAATCAGGACATTGCCGGATACAGCTTCTTTGCCCACGGCATCTACCTGTGCCTGCACTTCTTCCTCCGAAACGGCGGCAAAAGCGGGTTGGCAGCACAGGCAGGCAAGAAGACCGACCATGAGCGCAAGAAACAGAATTCTTCTGAGTTTTTTCATTACGCCCCTCCTTAAAGCGAAAGCGGGTTGGAGATAAACGAACCAACCATGCTCGTAAATAGGCGCAGACACCAGGCGTTCATAAGCAGCAGAAAAATCTGCCCGCCCAGCATCCGGCACCAGGATTTCCAGATGTTTGATGTGGTCTGGCTTGCCCCCATCGCAAAAGCGACTGGTGCAGTATAGACCAGCACACCAAGTAACACATAGCGTTCCGCTGCTTCAAGCAGCAGTTTCAAATAGTTCCATGCCAAAATGACGACCAGAATCAAAGTGATCAAGGCCACGGCTCCATTGGCGCATACACCGATGATCACCAGCATCACCGAATTGAAATCGGCAAAGCTGAGGGGCGGCAGTTCCGAATCCATGATCCAGCGGTACGGGGTGCCGCCGATGGTCAGTATCGTGTTGATGATCTCGTCTGAAAAAAGTGCCAGCAGAATGAAGAGAACCGAGCGGATGCTCAGCTTCACAGGATCTTCTGCCTCGATGCCGGCGCTCAGACCAAAATTCTTAAACAGCTGCCATACCCAGTTGAGCAAAATCAGACCGACAGCCAGAGCTACAAAAATCCCGTACATCGTCTCTGCGGCGGGGAAATAGCGCAGAAAAACGGTCATGTCACAACCAAGCGCGCCCAAAACCGAAGTAGTCACAAGGTCGAGACCTGCCATGATCTGCTCTGCAATCCATTCAACGATGCCATCCAGGATACCCATAAATTACGCCTCCTTCCAGCGGGTGTAGAGTTGTCTCTGTCATCCAGCCCACTGACCGCCGGCAAACAGAGGCGTCACATAAGCCATGATAAAGCCTAATCCGTTGAGGATCGCCCAGGTGATACAGATGCGCTTCAGCCAAGCACGGCTTTCATCGACGGTCCGGCCCGAGCGGGAGAAGTTCATCAGCAGCAGGGCGACCGAGGCGGTCACAATAGCCGCAATGGTGGAAATTGCGACAATCTGCTTGTAGACATCCTGCATGATCTCTTTGGCTTTAGACCAAACATCGGTTGCAGCAAAGGCCGGCTGACAGAAAACCAGCGACATCGTGACGCAGAGAAAAGCCATGTAGGCGAGTTTGGCAGCGGAAAAATGATGCTGAGGCGTGCGGTCGGCATCTTTCCGCTTCGACTGGGGAAGTTTCAGTTTCTTCAATGTTTGAGGACCTCCAATCCAAATGTGATGATCGTTGCTCAAAAGCAAAGAACAAGCCCGCACCTGATTTGCAGATGCGGGCTTATTCCCGGGCCGGACGGCCGTTTGGACAGAAAAAAAGCACCTCGGAAAAAGGCGCTGTTCTCTGTCCGTATTCGGTTTTGGGTGCAAGTTTGAGCATATTCAGTCTAACACATTGAGATTTACGCCTCAAGGGCAGAAACGCGCCAATTATTTTCCCGATATGTGCCAATTATTTGCCCTGCTTGTTTTCGCCGGCCGTCAAGTCTGGGAAAAATTGCTCCAGCACATTCAGGCTGTCCTTGGAGGTATATCCCCACAGCACGGAACTGAGGGCTTCAATGGCCTCCCGCCGCTTACGGTAATAGGTACGGAAGGAAATATCCCGGATATGAGGGCGCAGGTTCTCGATGATCTCCTCCACATTTTTCAACTGCTGGGGGGAGAGAAAAGAGTAGTACAGAAGCCAGTAGTATGCTTCACCGTTCTTGTGCTTGGTGCGGAGCAGATCGACTGCCGAATCCAGCAATTTCAGCATTTTGTGGCTGCGCTCAATGCACTTGGCGTGATGCTCAATATCGCTGCCCGTCAGATCGGCGCCGGCCAGGTAGACAGAATCCAGAAAATCCTCGATGGAAGTGCCATACTCGATCTCAAATTTTGTCCGGACATGCTGAACAGACAGCTCCAGGCTCCATACCACATCACGGTATTTCTTCAGCAGCTTCCAGGTGTCGTGGTACAGCGGGTTTTCAGCAACATTCTTTTCGTCAAATTTCTTCATGGTTATGCCTCCTTATTTGTTTTCAACAATGGGGTTGAGAGTAAGTTCAAAACTTGCGACCTGCTTGTTGCCACACAACACAGCCAGGCCTAAGCGCAACACAGTTTGCTCGTGTGCGCGGGGTAGTAATTCTTCCCGGCAGTCGCCCGATAAAGGATATAACTTGTAGTGAGAGAGGGAGCATCCAAAGCACGAAATCCCTTGTGCCATCAGGATTTGCGCCATTTTCTGCATGATGATTTCAATGTGAGATTTTGAAACGCTGGAGAGTTCGTCTGAAACGATGACCTCATGCTCCATGGTGGGCTCTTCCTGGTCAACACAGCCCTCCGCAGGAAGCTCCAGACGGATATTGAGTGTCATAGCGACCTCCTCTTTGTCCACCATCACATCAGATATTTCAAACATGGTGGACAAGTAGTTTTTAAGATAGATCACGCTGCCGTGGCGGCCGGGGAAGGACATGAGGGAAATATAGTCCAAGGCGGACAGCTTTTTAAGAATACGGCCAACGGTGGCCCGGGACAGTCCCCAGCGGGCAGCAAGTTCCGTATAGGTGACCAAAGGATTGCCAGTGCCATTGCGGAAATAGGCTACAGGCCCAAGACCCGACCCCTGCACTTGACTGTCGTTGTAGATGGCCGAAACCCATAGATCCAGCACGATATCCATTTCGGAACAGCGGTCAGAGCTGATCAGGTCGGTAACGATAGATACCGGCAGAAAGAAAAAGCCGGTGTCCTTTTGACAGGGAGCGTTATACTCTAAAACCGTGTTGTGCCGGGCCCAGTTCCGGATTTTATAGCGGATCACATTTCCGCGCCCGAGAGAGGAGAAGTCAATGAGGTGCCGCTGCTGAAGCTCTCCCAGGATGGAAAGCGCCTGACACTGAAAACGAGTCCGAAACCATTGAGACAGTTCTTTGAGCGTACAGACCCATTCGCCGGGGTAGACGGTGTAGCTGATGCCATCGATGCGCCGGTATGAGGTGCGGAAGTTTGCAAAGCTGCAAAGCACGGTATAATGAAAAAGGCCGGAGCCGCCGCTTGCGCGAATGCTCCGGTCATCTATCAGACGATGGATAAACTGTCGGTAAATCCGACAGCGTGGATAGTCCACCACCTGTTTAATTTGTAATTGATAGGCTGGCATAAGAATCTCCTTTTTATATATAAGGTATGAAATTGGAACATGCTACGAGAAAAGCGTTGACTTGAATGGTTTTCTGGCTTATGCTATTATTGTATGGCTTAGAGAATCCGGCTGGTATTTTGGCTGATTTGGGTTAACGGATTGCTCTTAATGTATGTTGGTTATGCCGAGAGGTGCAGCATTCGGGATGTACTTCATAGCTGCAGAATGTATCGCACTATTTTCTGGAAATTCTCCGCAGAATATTCTGCTTGTGATTTTCTGGAAAAACGATTGAAAAAAGGCGAAAAAAACGGCCTACAACTTTTTACAACTTTTCTACAACTTTTGCCCCGAATCAGACGAAACGGGAGGACAGTTTATGAGATTTAAAAAGTTTGAAAAACCGCATAAAAACGCCAAATTTCAGGCAAAACGGGCTGTGATGAAGCAAGATGAAACGGTCAAAACTCAAATCCCGACAATGAAGCCCCTCGACATGCCGAAGAAGGACGCCGCCAAGGCGGAAGCTGCTCCCGCAGCACCCGCCAAGGAGGAAGTCATCGACTTCTCCAAGGTCGAGATCGAGCCGCTCTTTAAGGACTTTGTGGACTTCGAGACGTTTAGCAAATCCGACTTCCGCGCCGTGAAGGTCAAGGCCTGCGAAGCGGTCAAAAAGTCCAAAAAACTCCTGAAATTCGTTCTGGATGACGGTTCTGGGACCGACAGAGTGATTCTTTCCGGTATCCACGAATACTACGAGCCGGAAGAATTGGTCGGAAAAACGTGCGTCGCCATCACGAATCTGCCGCCAAGACCCATGATGGGAATTGCGTCTGAGGGTATGCTTATTTCCGCTGTTCACCACGAAAACGGCGAGGAAAGATTGCATCTGCTGATGGTTGATCCTCACATTCCCGCTGGCGCGAAGCTCTATTAAAGAATAAGCGCCCGGCAGCTCCCGAGAGCTGCCGGGCGCTTTGCGGCAAAGAGGGCTTGCAATCGGCTGAAAATTGGGGTATCATGGAAATGAGAAGAGAAAATAGAGAAGAAGGAGAGATTTCTATGCAATGCCCGAAATGCCGCGCGGCCATGCCGAATGGCGCGAAATACTGCACGGAATGTGGTGCGAAGCTCCCCGTTCAGCCCGATTCCGTCCCCAATGTCCCGCAGCTGACCGTTCAGGAGGCCCCGGCCGCTTCCGCTCGCCCCGTTGTCACAGACGCTCCACCCACCGCCGCGCAGGGCCCGCGTCTGGCGCCGCAGGATGCGCCAGTCAAGATGAAATGGTATAAATTCCTCACCAGTTTTGCGCTTTGGGCAGCAGCGCTCATCAATTTATATCAGGTATATGAATTCAGCAGCGACGCCTTTAGCGGCGACTTCGAGCTGATCTATTCCTATCTTCCGTTGCTGAAAGTCCTCAATATTACCGTTACCGTGTACTTGCTTGGATATGCCGCTTTCGCGATCTATACCCGTTATCGTCTGGTACAGTATCGCAAAAACGGCCCCAGCTGCCTTTATGCACTTTACATTTCGCAGTTTGCAGCCACACTGATTTATTATCTTTTATACAGTCTACTCCTCGGCGAGTGGATTTCACTTTCGGCCACAGACGTTCTTGACGACTTCGCTGGCTCAATTGTCATGCTGGTCGGCAACGTCCGTTATTTCCGCAAACGCAAGCACCTGTTCGTCAACTGAAAAAATAGCTGTTCAGGCAGTAAGAACCGCCCGCAGGATGGATCCTGCGGGCGGTTTTGTGCATCTCGCAGCCGGGGAGTCCTGGCTGCGGGGATTGCGGTTTGGTGCGGCGCGGAAAAGAGCGGGCGCTTTTCGCGCGGCTCAGGAAAGCGCGGCGAAGGTGGCGCAGCCGGTTCGAACCAACCAGCGGTGCAGGAGCGCGCAGAGCGCAAACGTCACCCCCGTGCAGGCAAGTGCATAACCGGCCGTACCAATCCGCGAACCGAACAGGAACCAGCAGCCGGCAATGAGCAGCGCGTAGGCAAAGCCGCCGAACAGCGCGATCATCACCGCGCCGCCCTGCTTGATGGGCGTGATCTCGTTTGTCCAGTGCAGGTTCGGCAGTTTCAGGCCGAGATATAGCCCAAACAGCGCCGCAAGCAGAACATAGCCTGCAACCAGCAGCGCACCCGTGAGCAGCTCCACAGCGGAAAACAGATGTGCGAAGGCAAAAAGTATGAAGCAGACCGCCGCCGGGATGCCGGTGAGCGTGAGATGGACGGTGAGCTTTGCCCGCAGAACCTGCCGCGGCGTGACGGGCAGCGACTGCACCAGCCAGAGGCTCCGCCCCTCAAGCGAGACGGAGGGCGCGGCCATATCGTTCATGGACACGAGCAGGCAGACCGCGGCGATGAGCAGCAGTGAGACGCTCTCATGCCCGAGGAGGGACACTGCGCTCTGAATCCGATCCCGATAGAGGAGCAGAGCGACGCCGGCGATCGGGAGCATCAGCGTGCCGAGGCCGCAGTTGAGCATATAGCTTGGACTGGCGGTGAAACGGGTAAACTCCTTCCGCAGCAGCGCAGCGGAGGCGGACTGCCGCTTGACGCGGGTCTCGTGGTAGACCTTCCGTTCCGTCTTGCCGCTGGACGTGGCGATTTTGAGGAAGCTGCGGGAAATGAGCCGGTAGAGCAGGACGAACAATGCCACAAAAAAAGCCGTGACGATGGCCATTGCAGCCCAGTCACCCGTGCCGACGCGGCCAAAGAGATAGAGCGGATAGGCGCTGTGCCGGATGCTTGTGCCGTAGGCGGCGGCGTTCGCAACGAGATTTTGGATGAGGGTCTGCGCCTTGAAATAGAAGAAATAGTAGGCCCCGAGGAAGACCAGCGAGACGAAGACGGTGATGAAACTCTTATTTTTGAGCTTCAGGCTGATCTTCGCAACAACCCAGCCGAGGGCACACGAGAGCGTGAGCACGAAGAGGGAGAGGAGCGCGACGAGCAGCACGCCGCCGACAAGCGCTGCGGGCCTGGCCGAGACGGTGACCCAGTAGACAATGACCGCCGGAAGGATGACCACGCCGGAATACATCAGGCCCATGAGGTAGACGCCGAGCAGACGGGAGGCCATGATCGTGCGCACGGGGATGGGCATGGAGAGCAGCAGGTCGTTATCCTTGGCGAGATAGAGGCTGGAATACGTGTTGAACACGCTGCCGAATGCGCCGAGGAAGACGGCCAGCAGGCCCATCAGCGCAAAATACAGCCAGTCCATCCCGGCAGCGGCGAACGCGCCGCAGAGCGAGACAGAAAGGTAGGTGAAGATTCCGCCGACCAGGCCCAGCATCAAAAGCGCAAAGAGCAGAAAATATGCGACCGTTGCGCCCCTGGAGCGGGCCCTGTTCGTCTTCGCGTTGTAGAAATAGGTGCGGAAGATCTCCGCAAGCTGCTTTTGCAGAAGTACCTTCAGCATGCCTCTTCCTCCAATTCCAGGAAGACGGATTCGAGCGATTCGTCGCCCTTCACCTCGTCCATCGTGCCCGAACGGATGAGCCTGCCGCTCTTGATGATGGCGACCTTGTCGCAGAGCTTTTCCGCGACCTCGAGCACGTGCGTGGAGAAGAAGATCGCGCCGCCCGCGTCGCAGAGCTCGCGCATCATGCCCTTGAGCAGGTGCGCGGCCTTGGGGTCGAGACCGACGAAGGGCTCGTCCATCAGGATGAGCCGCGGCTGGTGCAGCCAGGCGGAGATGATGGCGAGCTTTTGCTTCATGCCGTGCGAATAGGCGGCGATGGGCTGGGCCAGATCGTCCGTCAGCTCAAAGCGCCCGGCATAGTCGCGGATGCGGGCTTGACGTTCGTCCGCGCTGACGCCGAAGATGTCGGCAATGAAGTTCAGGTATTTGATGCCGGTCATGTATTCGTAGAGATCGGGGTTATCCGGAATGTAGGCCATCATGCGCTTGCAGGCGAGCGGGTCTTCGCGGATGGATGTGCCGCCGATGCGGATGTCGCCCGCGTCGAATTGCAGGATGCCGGCGATGGATTTGAGCGTGGTGGTCTTGCCAGCGCCGTTATGGCCGATGAAGCCGTAGATCTCGCCGGGGGCGATGTGCAGACTGAGGTCGTCGACGGCCTTCTTTTCACCGTAGGTTTTGGTCAGATGATCGATTCGCAGCATGTCGCTGTCCTCCTCCATTTTCATAAAAACAGACTTTTGATGTTGTGGTTCCATTGTAACAGACGCCGCCGTGCGGGGATAGGGCGTTTCCAAACCTGAATGTGTCAATTCTTCAGGCTGCTTCTATAGACGTACAGAGCATGGGAATTGTTCCTTGCAAATGAAAAAAGCGGCTGCTATAATGAAAAAGAATGGGCGAAGCTGGAATCGACCAGAGAATACAGGCCAAAAGGGTACCCTTTTGGAAGCGGATGAGACATCCGCTTCATGGGCTCCTGACGGCCGGAGGCTTGGAAGGAGAGACATGGAATGAACAGACGGATCGGCTGCTGGACGCGGATGCTTTGTGCGGTGCTGTGCCTGGGGGTATTGCTGGGGATGGCGCCCTGCGCGGCGGCGGAAGAGGCTGTGCACGGAGAAGAGAAGCCGTTCGGCGTGCCGGTGGAGCTTACCGGTGTGAAGCTCGGCGGCAGACAGGTCTATCTCGGCGTGGGCGAAGAAGGAAACGGCGGAAGCTTTTACCTGATGGAAGCCAGCGGCAGAAGCTGCATCGCGAGCGAGTTCTTCTATCTGCATGTGTGCGTGGGCCTGTTCTGGAAGCTCAGCGAATGGGACCGGGAAGATTATTATCAGTTTTCGCTGGAGGAACAGGCGGAAATATTGAAGCAGCTCCGCGATGTGGACTTGACGATCGCGGCGTACAGCAATCAGACCATCGCTCCACCGAAACCGGAAACGAACGAAACAACATACGGGATGCCCGAAGAAAAGGTGTATAGACTCTATGGCGAACATGCAGGAGAGTGGCTGCTCACGGCGAGCTGCAAGGTGGGAGATAAGGAATACAAGGCGTACAGCCTTGCGACGCGCACCGTGATCTCTGAGGCCCCACAGGTTGAATGTACGACGGTGAAACAGATTAATGACTATTTGACCGAGGCGTTCAAAAACATTTCAATATATGATACGGAGAGAAATCAGGACATCATATTTACGATCCGACTGACCAAAGATGAATACACGGGCGTGATCGATGTGCCGAAGGAGCCGGAGGGGTATCAGACGACCGTCGTGCTGCAAGGGTGGCACGGGGAAAACCAGAAGGCCAAGCTGACCGGCGGCATCCATGTCGGGAACGACGATATGGCGATCTCGGGGATCGACTTCGTCGGTGCGGGGCAAACCGAAAGAAAGCGGACGGATGGAAAACCGAACTGCGCCATCTACGGCGGCGGCAGCGCCAACTTTATGGACTGCAGCTTTGAGAAGTATTACCATGCGGTCGAATGGACCAAGGGGATGCGCGTTCCGGGCGGGAAGTGCACCTATCGGAATAATTACATCGCATGGTATGTGGATGCGCCGCAGCCCAGCAGCGGCCATCCCTACTTTGCGGGCTGTACGTTTGAAGACAATATCTGCGCCATCTTTGCGCGGGACTTCGGCTGGATCCCGCTTAGCGTGATCACGCCGGCCAAATGCAGATTCAGCAATAATATGATCGATGTGATCAATCTTTCCAGAAAGATCTGGTTCCTTGCGAACAACCGCTTCATCCATAATGGGTATAAACGGCTTGTAACACAGTCCGCAGAACTGAGCGTCTCGCCGGTGGCGATGTATGCCGCGGCGAATGAAGAGGCTGATAAGCCGATGGCCTTTGCCTATCCGATGATGGCAGAGAATGAAGAAGGATATGATTATGAGACGGACGATAAGGTCCTGACGATCTCGGCGGATGACGCGGAAAACTATGCGATCCCGGAAAGCGTGCTCGCGGGCAAGACGCTGCGGCTGCTGCAGCCCGAATCGGGTGCGTTCGTGGCGAGCTTTGCGTTTACCGGCACGGCGGGAACGGGTACGTTCTGCCCGGCTGTGACGTTCGAAGAGGGGCCGCGCCAGCTGTCCGTGAGCGTGGAAAGCATGGGGGAGCTGACGGCGGAGGTGACCGTGGCGAGCGGCTTTGAAAGGGCAGTCGTGCTGGACAGCAGCGGCAGCAAGGTCAAGTCTGCGACGGAAAAGGGACTGACGACGTTCCAGGCAACAAAAGGCGGAACGTACACGATCCTCTACGTGGGCGTGGACGCCGTGAAGAACGGGAGCAGCGTCAATGTGAGCTATCGGGCTGAGGCCGCGGGCGTGCAGGTCATCGCGCTCTATGATGCGAGTGGGCGGATGCTCGACGCGAAGGTGCAGTCCGGTGTGCTCGGTGAAACGTGCAGGGTGACGCTGACCGGCGCAAATGGCACGGAGGTGCGCATGTTCCAGCTCGACGCGGAGCGCTTCAGGCCGCTGGCCGCGCCGTTGCATACAACGGTACAATAAACGAAGCTCCCCCTCAGAAGAGGGGGAGCTCAGCGTGTCGAAAAAGTCTTTTCGCCCCGCTGCCTGTCCAGCTTTTCAAACTTAAAAAGTTTGGAAAGCTGCTTGATTGAACGCGAAAGGGGCTTTTTGCCCCTTTCACTCTTTCCTCGCTACTCTGTCGCGGAACTGCTGTTCATAGTTTTTTGACAGTCTCAGCTCCCCCTCAGAAGAGGGGGAGCTTTTCTGTGGATAGAAAATCAAAGGTGCAGGACGCGGTCGCGGATCTCCTGGGTGCGGCCCTGGTTCCAGTACTGCGTGCCGATATAGCCGCAGGTGCGCCTCGCGACGTTCATCTTGGACTGGTCGGTGTTGCCGCACTGCGGGCAGGTCCAGACCAGCTTACCGTCCTTGTCCTCTTTGATCTCAATCTCGCCGTCGAAGCCGCAGATCTGGCAATAGTCGGACTTCGTGTTCAGTTCAGCGTACATGATGTTCTCATAGATGAACTGCATGACCTGCAGCACGGCGTCGATGTTGTTCTGCATGTTCGGAACCTCGACGTAGCTGATCGCACCGCCGGGGGAAAGTGCCTGGAACTGCGACTCAAAGGCCAGCTTGTCAAAGGCGTTGATGTGCTCAGAGACGTGGATGTGATAGGAATTTGTGATGTAATTCTTATCCGTGATCCCTTCGATGATCCCAAAGCGCTTTTGCAGGCACTTGGCAAACTTATAGGTTGTGGACTCCAGCGGTGTGCCGTACAGGGAGAAGTCGATGTTCTCCTTCTGCTTCCACTCGGCGCACTTGTCGTTCATGTGCTGCATGACCTCAAGCGCAAAGGGCGTCGCGGCGGGGTCGGTATGCGATTTGCCGGTCATGTACTTGACGCACTCATAGAGTCCTGCGTAGCCGAGGGAGATCGTGGAATAGCCGCCGTAGAGCAGCTTGTCGATCGGCTCGCCCTTGCCGAGCCGGGCCAGCGCGCCGTACTGCCAGAGGATCGGGGCTGCGTCGGAGAGCGTGCCCTTCAGGCGGTTGTGGCGGCACATCAGAGCCTCGTAGCAGAGCTCGAGCCGCTCGTCGAAGATGCGCCAGAATTTATCCACCGCGCCGCCGGAGGAGAGCGCCACGTCGACGAGGTTGATCGTGACGACGCCCTGATTGAAGCGGCCGTAGTATTTCGGCTTGCCGGGCTCGTAGTTGCCGGCATTGGCGATATTGTCCCAGCCGTTGCCGGAGCGGTCGGGCGTGAGGAAGCTGCGGCAGCCCATGCAGGTATACACGTCGCCGTGGCCCGGGGTCTCGCCCTTGGAGAGCTTCAGCTCGCGCATCTTCTTCTCGGAGATGTAATCCGGCACCATGCGCTTGGCGGTGCAGCGGGCGGCGAGCTTCGTCAGCTCCCAGTATTTCGTGCCCTCGTGGATGTTGTCCTCCTCGAGGACGTAGATGAGCTTCGGGAAGGCGGGTGTGATCCAGACGCCCTTTTCATTCTTGACGCCCTCGATGCGCTGCTTGAGCGTCTCTTCGATGATGATGGCGAGGTCGTGCTTTTCCTGTTCGTTCCGGGCCTCGCCGAGGTACATGAAGACCGTGATGAACGGGGCCTGGCCGTTCGTGGTCATGAGCGTGACGACCTGATACTGGATGGTCTGGACGCCGCGGCGGATCTCTTCGCGCAGACGGTCCTCGACGACCTTGGAGATCGCGGCCTCGTCCGGCTCTGCGCCGAGCGTGCGGATCTCGTCGAGGACGGTCTTGCGGATCTTCTGCCGGGAGATGTCGACGAACGGGGCCAGATGCGTCAGCGAGATGGACTGGCCGCCATACTGGTTGGAGGCGATCTGCGCGATGATCTGCGTGGAGATGTTGCAGGCCGTGGAGAAGCTGTGCGGCTTCTCGATGAGCGTGCCGGAAATGACCGTCCCGTTCTGCAGCATGTCCTCGAGGTTGACGAGGTCGCAGTTGTGCATGTGCTGCGCGAAATAGTCGGCGTCGTGGAAGTGGATGATGCCGGCCTCGTGCGCGTCGACGATCTCCTTCGGCAGGAGCATCCGCGCAGTCAGGTCCTTGGAGACTTCGCCGGCCATATAGTCGCGCTGGACAGCGTTGACGGTCGGGTTTTTGTTGGAGTTTTCCTGCTTGACCTCTTCGTTGTTCGACTCGATCAGAGACAGGATCTTCTCGTCGGTCGTGTTGCTCTTGCGCACAAGCGAGCGGGTGTAGCGGTAGGTGATGTACTGCTTGGCAACCTCGTAGGCCCCGTGGGCCATGATCTGATGCTCGACCAGGTCCTGAATTTCCTCCACGCTCAATGCGCGGTTCATGCCGAGGCAGGAATTTTCCACGCTCTCGGCGATGCGGCGGATCTGCATGGGCGTGAGTCGCTCGTCCTCTTTCACGACGTTGTTCGCCTTGGTGACAGCGGTGATAATCTTCATGATATCAAAAACGGCCTCTGAGCCGTTTCTCTTGATAATTTTCATGCCGTGTTGCTCCTTCTTTCTCTCTCAAATGGCCGTATTGCAAACAAAAACCGCCCAATGATACTAAATGTTGTACTTAGCATCCGAGCAGGCACACTAGATATTGTGGGACCTGACTTGACCCGATTCATACTATATCCGATCTGCACGCCCCTGTCAAGAGTAAAAAGGCTGAACTTGAAAATATATCTTGTAGCAATTTACATAAAAATGGCCGTGAAACACAAGATATTGTGTTTCACGGCCAAGCTGTGATGGATCATTAAGGATCATCCGGCTGCATCGCATCTGCAAGCGTATCTGTGATAGCGCCGCGGAAGAGGGAATCGGCATTGCCGTGGACAATATTGAGCGCCGGCGCCGTCTGTCCGAGAGGCGTTTTGCCGTCCATGTAGACGTCGAGGTCGAGCATAAAGACGCGCGTCTCGGTGGCCTCCTTGGTGCGGTTGTTGACCTTGCGGAGCGTGCCGGGGCCGGATTTGACGCCGGCCTTCGCCCCGCCGGGCAGGCTCAGCGAGGCGGACAGCTCACATTTGGAGAATGCAGATTCCTGCGCGTCCTCGTCGGCGAGGAGCGCGAGATAGCCGGGTTGGATCAGCTCGCGCCAGAGGCAGTCTTCAAGGCCGAGCGCGGCGCGGTCGATGGCGTTGATGTAGCGCAGGCCCACGCGCGTGAAATAGGCGGGCTGATAGAGCTGAATGAGGGCGGCCAGCACGCGGTCGAGCCGCTTGGCAAAGTCCTCCCACCGGGTGTAGCCGTGCGTGGAGAGGGCGACAAAGCCCTTGGTCAGGCTGACCTTCCACTGGCCGTCTTCGGAGATCAACTGATAGTTGTTGACCGTGCCCTGCGGGACGGGTTTGCCGTTCACGATCTGCGGGGGCAGCTGCTCCACCTTTTTCTGGTACTGCGGATATTCTCCGCGGATGCGGTCCTGAAATTCGGCGGGGTCGGTGGATTCGATCTTCAGGATTTCCGGAAAGCGCAGCTGGCAGATGACCTCGAGCAGCTGGCGACGTTTGAAAATCTGACGTGCTTCTTCTGAACGCATGGGTGCGGCCTCCTGTCTGGTTCTTATCTTATAGTATAGTGTTTTTTGTGAAAAAAGCAAGGCTGCTTCCATTTCGCGAAAAGTATGCTATACTACGAATAGAAAAAGGAGGACATTATATGGGCTTTTTGCGTCTGCTGGAATCCGTCCGGATCCCGGCGCTGAATGTGTTTTTCTCCGGCATCACCTACTGCGGCGACGAGATCGCGTTTATGGTGGTCGCGTTCGCGCTCTTCTGGTGCGTGAACAAACGGACGGGATATTATGCGTTTCTGGTCGGCCTGTTCGGCACGATCGGCAACCAGTGGCTGAAGATTGCCTGCCGCATTCCGCGGCCGTGGGTGCTCGATCCCGAGTTTACGATTGTGGAGTCCGCCCGCGCGGCCGCGACGGGCTATTCGTTCCCGTCCGGGCACACGCAGAACGCCGTCGGCACATTCGGCGCGATGGCACTGCGGACGGAGCAGAAATGGGTGCGCGGCGTGTGCATCGCGCTGATCGTGCTGGTGCCGTTTTCCCGGATGTACCTTGGCGTGCATACGCCGCTGGACGTCGGCGTCGCGTTTTTGATGGCGGCGGCGCTGCTGGCGCTGTTTTATCCGGTGTTCCGGTCGGAGCGGTCGATGGCGAAGGGCATGCCGTGGCTGCTGGGCGCGGCGGTGGTGCTGGCGGCTGCGTTCGCGTGCTATATGGGCGGGCTGCGGGCGGACGCGGCGGCGCTCGACGGGTCGAACTTCGCGCACGCGCAGGAGAACGCCTATAAGCTGCTGGGCGCGGTGATCGCGCTGCTGCCGGTGTATTTCCTCGAGAAACGGTATGTGAAATTTGAGACCGGCGCGGTCTGGTATGCGCAGATTGCGAAACTGGTGTTGGGTCTCGGGCTGGCGATGGCGGTGAAATCGGTGCTGAAGGTGCCGCTGAATGCGCTGCTGCCCGGCGGGGCGGGCGATGCAATCCGCTATTTTGTACTGGTGCTGTTTGCCGGCTGCATTTGGCCGCTGACGTTCCGCTGGTTCGGCAAATGGGGGAAGCAGCGGGCATGATGACGGCGCTTTGGATCGTTTTGGGGCTGGCGCTGTTCTGTCTGCTTGGCGGATGTGCGGCGGTACTGGCCTGTTCGCGCGGACGCTGCGCCACGGCGGCGGAGATCGACGACTATCTGAAGCCGTATCCTATCCACGATGAGGCGATGGCCGCGCAGCGGTTCGTGCTGGAGCAGGAGCCGGAGCAGCTGTTTGTCGAGAGCTATGACGGCAAGCGGCTGCACGCGCAGCTGCTGCGAACGGAGAACGCCGCAGGCACGATTCTGCTGTTCCACGGGTATCGGTCAAGCTGGAATGTGGACTTTTCGGCGTCGCTGCTGTTCTACCGGTCGCTGGGCTACAACCTGCTGCTCGTCGACCAGCGGGCGCATCAGGGTTCAGAGGGGACATTTTTGACCTTCGGCGCGAAGGAGCGCTATGATGTCATCTCCTGGGTGACGTATCTTGGGCAGAAGCTGGGGCAGGAACATCCGCTGTTTCTCGGCGGGCTCTCGATGGGTGCGACAACGGTGCTGCTGGCCTCCTGTTTTGAATTTCCGGCGAATGTGCGCGGTGTGATTGCCGACTGCGGCTTCACGGAGGCCTGGGAGGAGATGCGCCATGTGCTGCGCGGTGTGGGACGCTGGATCCCGGCGCGTTTCGTGCTGTTCTGGGTCGGTATCGCGACACGTCTGCTCGCGGGCTACGGCCTGCGCGAGGCGGACACGCGGCTGAGCGTGGCCGAAAGCCGCTATCCGATCTTGTTCATTCACGGTACGGGCGATGATTTCGTTCCATACGAAATGACGAAGGAGAACTTTGCCGCCTGCACGGCGGAAAAAGAGCTGATTCTGGTCGAGGGCGCGCAGCACGGCTGCAGCTATGTCCGCGACCGCGCACGCATCGAGACAGCGCTGCGCACATTTTTGGAACGGCATACGAAAGGGGAGGACGGACATGACAAACCAGCATGAGATCACGACACGCATGCCGCTGCTGAACCGCGAGGGCAATCTGACCGAACCGGGCTGGGCGCGCGGCCTGCTCTGGGACTATCACCGGCCGGACATCCGGGCGAGCGGGATGCGGATCAAGGAATGGGACTATTATTTTGTCTCCAACGGACACTTCGGCCTTGCGCTGACGATTGCCGACAACGGCTATATGGGCCTGGACTCGATTTCCTACCTGGATTTCGACCATCGCTGGCAGATCACAAAAAGCCCGATGCGCCTGCTGCCGATGGGGAAGACGGCCCTTCCGGAGACAAGCGCCGCAGGCGCCAGCGAAATTGCACGCGGGGGCTATGCGCTGGCCTTTTATCACGACGATGACGGCACGCGCAGGCTGACATTCCACATGGACAAATTCCGCGGCAGCGACGCCATTGAGGGCATGATTGCCCTCTCGGACGAGCCGGCGGAGAGCATGGTCATCGCGACGCCGTTTGAAAAATCTGGCCACTTCTACTACAACCAGAAGATCAACTGCATGCGGGCCTCCGGGTGGATCGAGCTGGGCGGCGCACGCGTGGAGCTGAGCCCCGAGACGTGGTTTGCCGTGCTCGACTGGGGCCGCGGCGTCTGGACGTACCACAATACCTGGTATTGGGGCAGCGCCTCCGGTGTGCTGGGCGGTGTGCCGTTTGGCTGGAACATCGGCTACGGCTTCGGCGATACCAGCGCGGCCAGCGAAAACGTCCTGTTTTATGGTGGAAAGATCCACAAGCTCAGCCAGGTGCGCTTTGAGATCCCGATGCGGGACGGCAAAGAGGACTACCTCGCCCCCTGGCGCTTCACCAGCGATGACAACCGCTTTTATATGGACTTTGCACCCGTGCTGGACCGGGCGGCCTGCACGTCGGTGGGCGTGATCAAGTCGGATCAGCATCAGGTTTTTGGGCGTTTCACGGGGCGTGTCACGCTGGACGACGGGACGGTGCTCCCTGTGCAGGACTTCTTCGGCTTTGCCGAAAAAGTGGAAAACAAGTGGTAAAGACGAAAAATTGCCCCTCCTGCCAATGCAGGAGGGGCGGCGTTTATTTTTGGGGTTCCTCGCCCTCGTCGCGGGCGAGGCGCTGCGAAATCCAGTCGACAAGTTTCCGGTTTCGGATGCGCTGCACGGGAGCGGAGGCGGCGATGGACTTTGCACCCGCGCGCGCAAGCAGGCCGAGCGTGCCGGAAAGAGCGCGGCGCGTGTCGCGGTCGAGGCCGCGCACGGTTTTCAGCATGGAGTAGACCGTGCGGAAGCCGCCTTCCTTCAGATCCGTGAGCGTGGCGGCGTTCGTGCAGGTAAGCACCTCGAACAGCGCGTCGATAAACCGGATGCGCTGCTCTTGGGACAGGCCGCGCACAAACTCGCGCAGCGTATTGTCCACGATCTTGCCGCCTTCGGTCAGCTCACTGAGATGGATAAACTGTGTCCCGCGCACCTGCCAGGAAAAGCCGTCGTGCTGCATCAGGCCGATCTGGCTGCTTTTGACCACCTGATAGCTCTCCTCATGCTCCAAAAGCATCCCGACGACTGACGATTCCGGCAGGATCGTCTGAATGCGGCCCGCGATCCGCTGATGCTCCGGCAGGCAGAGCAGGGAGCTGCGGAAGCCGGGGCCGTCGTTGTTGTAGACGGCGAGAAGCTGGTTTTGCACCGCCTCGCCGCACCAGACTGCGCTGTAGACTGCGAGATTTCCGCCCTTGGAGTGTCCGCCGACGCGCAGCGCCCGGCCAGGATAGCCCGCTGCAGCCGCGCAGAGATACTCTGCCGCCTCCCGCTGCGCGGGAACGGTGGACAAAAAGCCCATGTTGAAGTCCTCTTTCCAGCCGACGATGGTGTCGTCCGTGCCGCGGAAGGCCACATACACCGTCCCGTCCGGGAGCAGCGCGCAGAGCGCGGCAAACTGCGTCTCGGTCTGCTCGTCGAGCTTGCAGACATAGCCAGCCAGGTGCATCTCACCGAAGCGGGAGCTGGCCGCCATTTTGCGGGCCAGCTCCGGGATCCTGTCCGGCACCAGCACGCCCATGTCCACATGCGGCGTCCGGCGGGTGAATTCCGTCATCACGTCCCGGAGCGCCGCGCCCTCCGAAAAATCCTCCGGAACAAGCCCGCCCAGGTCAAGATAGCTGAGCTCCGCCAGCAGCAGATTGTCAATTTCGTTGAACGGCCGTTCGGCGAACGTGATGTCGCCGCGCCAGTCCAGGTAGTCCAGAATCGATGCCATGCCTTGCCTCCGGAGATCGGTTTTTCCTCATCATACACGCAAATCCCGCCCACTGCAAGTGAAATTTTGCGGCCCGCCGCAGATAAGATTCTGCGCGCGGCAAAAGGCCGGCCCTTTGGGGCCGGCCTTTTGTGTCGGATTATTCCACGCAGATGCCGCGCTTGTCAAATTCTTCGACCAGCTCGTCGAGGTCGTTCGGAAGGTGCATCGGGTCGCCGCAGAACTTGATCGCGTTCGCCACGTCCTTCAATCCGTTGCCGGTGACGACGGAGACGACCGTGTCGTTTGCGCCGAGGACGCCCTGCTCGCAGAGCTTCTTGACGGCGGCGGTACCGGTGACGCCGGCAGGCTCGCCGAAGACGCCGCAGGTGGTGCCGAGCAGCTTCTGCGCGGCCATGATCTCCTCGTCGGTGACGTTGACGACGATGCCGTTCGATTCGCGGATGGCCATGAGCGCTTTGTCGGCGTTGCGCGGCACGCCGACAGCGATGGAGTCGGCCAGGGTGTTCTCTTCCATCGGCTCCCAGGGCTTATTCTCGGCGATGGCGCGGTTGATCGGGTGGCAGCCTTCGGCCTGCGCGGAAATGAGGCGCGGCAGCTTGTCGATGAAGCCGATGGCGTAGAGATCCTTGAGGCCCTTCCAGACGCCTGCAATCGTGCAGCCGTCGCCGACGGAGATGGCGAGATAGTCTGGCATGTTCCAGTCGAGCTGTTCGGCAATCTCAAGCGAGACGGTCTTCTTGCCCTCGGAGAGATACGGGTTGATGGCCGCATTGCGGTTGTACCAGCCCCACTTGTCAATGGCCTTTTTCGACAGCTCGAACGTCTCTTCATAGTTACCCTTGACGGAGATGACGTTTGCACCGAACGTCATCAGCTGCGCAACCTTGCCCTTCGGTGCGCGCTCCGGCACGAAGATGAACGTGCGGAAACCCGCGGCGGCCGCATTGCCCGCGAGGGAGGAGGCGGCGTTGCCGGTCGAGGAGCAGGCGATGATCTTTGCGCCTGCCTCGCCCGCCTTGGCGACAGCCATCGCGCTGGCGCGGTCCTTGAGCGATGCGGTGGGGTTCTGGCCGTCATCCTTGACCCAGAGCTTTTTCAGGCCAAGCAGTTTAGCCAGGCGGTCTTCCTCATACAGCGGGCTCCAGCCGACGCGCAGCGGCGTGTCGGGCGTGGTTTCTTCCACCGGCAGCAGCTCACGATAGCGCCACATGGTATTGGGGCGGCTCTTGAGCTTTTCCTTCGTCAGGTTCTTCTTGATGTAATCGTAGTCATAGATGATGTCGAGAATGCCGCCGCAGGAGCAGTTGGTCAGATCCGGCACGGCCTCATATTCCTTCCCGCATTTGACGCAGCGGGCGCATTTGACATTTTTCATTCGGGATCCTCCTTCAGATTTTCCAGCGCCACCCGTACAGCCTCCACCACAAATGCCGAAAATGTGCAATCCGTTCCGCGGATCGCGTTTTCAATTTCGTCGATCACATCGTTTGGAAAGCGGATGCTTTTGTTGGTCGTTGGCGGAATATTTGGAATCCGGAATTTTTTCATCGCAACACACCCCCGCATTATATTATGTAATGCAAATTGTATTGCAAACGTGCACGAAATATTGCAATATAAACGTAGCACAAATGTGCAACAAAATAAGGAGGTGCACGATCATGAATGAAATTCCCGAATATTACACCATTTTATTCCGCGCGGTCGAAGATGCGATTTGCGCATTGGAGGTGCAAAATTATGGGGCGGCGAAACAAATTTTGATTGACGGCGAACAAAACGCCGAAGAGGCCTATATCAGCAGCGATGAATAAACGGGGCGGGGCAATGACCCCACCCCGTTTCTGGTTTCGATTCGATCAAATACTCTTACAGACTCTTGAGCAGGCCGGTTTCCTCGTTGAACGCATTGATAAGCTCGTCGAGATCCTTCGCCTGGGCATGGACGGCGTCCCAGGTGCCTTCCACGTCGTACCAGAGGGCGTTGAGCTCTTCGCTGGTCTTGCCCTGCTGCTCGATCCAGGTGTAGTACTTCAGATTGTGGACGCGCTTGCGCTGCACATAGTTCAGCTCCATCATGTTGTCGGTCTTCAGGCCGAGCATGTGGATGTTGTGGTCGAGGACGGCCTCGCTGCGGTTGTATGCGCCGTGCATCTGGTTGAGCTCCTCAATGCGGCTGCCGTACATGACGGCGGAGTCGGTCAGGACGGTGCCGACCACGTCGTGCTCGGTCAGCTCATAATACTTCGCCATCTTGATGCAGCACAGGACGTTCGCGATGCCGGAAATGCCGAGCCACGTCAGCTTTTCGATCAGCTCGTCGTCCAGGCCGAGCTCTTCCTTGAGGTAGGCCTGGCCGTCCTTGGTATTGAACAGGCGGAGCAGACGCTGGGAGTCTTCGTCGTCGATGTCAATGACCATGTCCGTGTTCTTCACGTTGTGAATCCAGGGAATGTGTTTGTCGCCGATGCCTTCGATACGGTGGCCGCCAAAGCCATTCTCGAGGATGGTCGGGCACTGCAGGGCTTCGCCCACACCGAGCTTCAGGCCCGGATAGAGCTCCTTCAGGCGGTCGCCGGAGGACATGGTGCCGGCGGAACCGGAGGTGAAGCAGGCGCCTGCAAAGCGGTCGCCCGGGCGCTTGACAGCCTCATAGAGGTCGGCCAGCGCGTTGCCGGTGACATTGTAGTGCCACAGCGGGTTGCCCATCTCTTCGAACTGGTTGAAGATCATGTACTGCGGATCCTGCTTGAGCTCGTTGGTCTTGTCGAAGATCTCCTTGACATTGGACTCGCAGCCCGGGGTGGCGATGACTTCCGCACCGATGGAGTGCAGCCAGTCAAAGCGCTCCTGGCTCATCTCGGCCGGGAGAATGGCGACGCCCTGCGCGCCGAGCAGGCGGGAGTTGAACGCGCCGCCGCGGCAGTAGTTGCCGGTGGAGGGCCAGACAGCCTTGTGCTTGTCGACGTCAAACTGACCGGTGACAAGTCTCGGAGCGAGGCAGCCGAACGAAGCGCCGACCTTATGGCAGCCGGTGGGGAACCACTTGCCGGCCATCGCGATGATGCGGCAGGGCACACCAGACAGAACGGACGGGATCTCAACGTAGTTCGGGACGGCCTGGAACAGCGCGCCCTCGACCTTGGGCTGGTTTTTCCAGGTGATGCGGAACAGGTTCAGCGGGTTGACGTCCCACATGCCGACGGACTTCAGCTTTTCCTGAATTTTTTCGGGAATGGTCTCGGGGTGCTGCATCTCCGCGATAGTCGGGATGATAATGCCGTTTTCCTTGGCCTTCTTGATGTTATGCGCAAGGCCCTCTTTGTTGATGCTCAGATCGATTTTACCCATTTGTCAAGCTCCTCCTTTTTTACTTGTGTCTAAATAAGAATACAGCGTGTACTTGGAAATACTGAAATGCTTGGCGATCTTATCGCCGGATTTCGTGATGAGCAGCGCACCGGTGTTGTTGAGATACCGGATGGCCTTGACCTTGTCGTCCTTGGTCATGAGCGCCACGGGCTTGCCGACGAGCTCGTCGGCCTGCCGGATGAGATCGTCGAGCAGATCGGCCACGTTGAGCGTGATGCGCTCCGGCTCTTTTTGCCCCGGCTGATCCGGCGTGATAAAGGCGTGCAGTGCGCCGTCGAGCATCTGCATCATGGAGATGTCGTAGTTGATGCCAAGGATTGCGGCGACCTTGCCTTTTTCGTCCCGGATGTAGACGGACGTGGATTTTAAGATTTTGCCGTCTTTGGTGCGCGTGAGATACCCGAACTGGTCGCGCGCGCCGTCATCTTCGTGGCCCAGCTGCTCGAGCACCACATGCGACGGTCCATCGCCAACCTTCCGGCCTGTGACATGGCCGTTTTCAATGGCGACGATGGAGGAATAGGCGCTCTTATCGGAGATCTCGTGGATCACGACCTCACAGTTCGGCCCGAACTGCAGCGCAATGCCTCTCGCGATCTGCTTGAGCGCGTCCATGCTTTGCTGACTTAACATATAACACCTCCATCGAACCGGTTTCTGTATTCCACTATAACACAGTTTTTGTAGAAAGCAATGCCTTTTCTGAAAAAAATTCAGGTAAGCAAAAATTTTGTTTGACAAAGAGGGAAGTTGTGGTATAGTGGAAGCAGAAACTGCTGTTTGCAGTCAAAATGACCATAATGAAAAACCAGGAGGGTGCAGGTTTATGAATTATGAACAGATTAAGAAGGCTGCCGAGGGCTACAAGGCCGACATGGCGAAGTTCCTGCGGGACATGATCCGGATTCCGTCGGAGTCTTGTGAAGAGAAGGGCGTCGTCATGCGCATCAAGGAAGAGATGGAAAAACTCGGCTACGACAAGGTCGAGATCGACCAGCTCGGCAACGTCATCGGCTGGATGGGCGAGGGCGACAAGATCATTGCCATCGACTCTCATATTGACACCGTCGGCATCGGCAACCGCGACAACTGGACGAATGATCCCTACGAAGGCTATGAGACGGACGAGATCATCTACGGCCGCGGCGGCTCCGACCAGGAGGGCGGCATGGCGGCTGCCGCCTATGGCGTGAAGATCATGAAGGAACAGGGCCTCATCCCCGCGGGCTACAAGATCATGGTTGTCGGCTCCGTGCAGGAAGAGGACTGCGACGGCATGTGCTGGCAGTCCATTGTCAATGAATATTTCAACGGTCCGGAAGACGCACGCAGCAAGATCGAGTTCGTCATCTCCACCGAGCCGACCGACGGCGGCATCTATCGCGGCCATCGCGGCCGTATGGAGATCCGCGTCGACATGCACGGTGTTTCCTGCCACGGCTCCGCGCCGGAGCGCGGCGACAACGCGATCCACAAGATGGCGGAAGTCATCCTGAACGTCCGCGACCTCAACGAGAACGACGCGGGTGAGGACAAGGAAGTCAAGGGCCTCGTCAAGATGCTCGATCCGAAGTACAACCCCGAACACTACGAAGACGCGCGCTTCCTCGGCCGCGGCACCTGCACCACCAGCCAGATCTTCTATACGAGCCCCAGCCGCTGCGCCGTCGCTGACTCCTGCTCCATCTCCATCGACCGCCGCATGACCGCCGGCGAGACCTACAAGTCCTGCCTGAAGGAGATCGAGGATCTGCCCGCCTGCAAGAAATATGCCAAGGACGTCAAGGTCTCCATGTACATGTACGACCGTCCCGCGTGGACCGGCCACGTCTATGAGACTGAGTGCTTCTTCCCGACCTGGATCAACAAGGAGACTGCGCCGCATGTGCAGGCCCTCGTTGATGCGCACCACGCGCTCTGGGGCGACAAGCGCCTCTGGGCCGATGAAACTGCGAGAGAAAAGCGCGAAGGCCGCCCGCTGACCGACAAGTGGACCTTCTCCACCAACGGTGTCTCCATCCAGGGGCGCTACGGCATCCCCTGCGTCGGCTTCGGCCCCGGTGCCGAGTCTCAGGCCCATGCGCCGAACGAGATCACCTGGAAGCAGGACCTTGTCACCTGCGCCGCGCTCTACGCCGCTGTTCCGATGCTCTACAAGCCCGAGAACAAGGACGGCTCCGCCACGAGCTTCCGCCAGGAGTTAACTGGTAACGATATTAAGTAAAGGCGAATAAATTGGGCGGACGATTCCGTCCGCCCATCCACACGAACCCCCTTGTAGGGGCGGACGACGCTGTCCGCCTGCAACATCATAAAATACATCTAAGGAGAGAAAAAATATTATGAGCAAAGCTGTAGAACTTGCGAGACATCTTGAGACGCTTCGCATCAACAATATGTACAAGACCGACTTCTATTGGACCTGGGACAAGACCGACGACGAAATCGACGCGGTCTTCACCGTGGCCGACGCCCTGCGCGACCTGCGTGAGCGCAACAAGTCCACCAAGGTCTTCACCTCCGGCCTTGGCATCTCCATCTTCCGCGACAACTCCACCCGTACCCGCTTCTCCTTCGCGTCCGCGTGCAACTTCCTCGGCCTGACCACGCAGGATCTCGACGAGAAGAAGTCCCAGATCGCCCACGGCGAGACCGTCCGCGAGACCGCCAACATGGTCTCCTTCATGGCCGACGTCATCGGCATCCGCGACGATATGTACA
>OIWS01000315.1_pt1 | contig 66310 bp, 64 predicted proteins | sample 1587611 | NCBI WGS metagenome assembly OIWS01 (sample SAMEA3888919, study PRJEB22519) | human gut metagenome | biome: human gut; feature: human-associated habitat; material: faeces | place: Denmark | collected 2010 | reverse complement strand
TATAAGGGCTATAGGGTTCCAGTATCTTGATGCGGATTTTGAAGAAGAGATGATTCACGCAGGAATATTAGACAGTATAGAAAAGGGTTTTGTTATAAAGAATACAAAGCTTAACAGAGGAGCGGTAATAGTAAGAGTAAGTGAATCAACAGGATTGTATATATATGGAAGATTCAAGGGTGATGAGTTTATATATGAGTATTATTTTCCGTTTATACTGGGGAAAACAAGCTGTGACAATGATGAGATAACCATTGAAAGGCATCTTGATAAGGAGTCGTTTGCTGTTGTATGTGATGAGTCAAGAACAGGAGTTACTCTTATATTTTATCTGCAGAATGTTATGGATTATCTTGAATTTATATTTGATAAGAATGGGCTTAAGCAGAAAGAGTATAATATTGATAGAAAGGGTTCAGTATATAGAATACCTATTAAAAATAAAAAGGTAAGTCTGACGGCACTCTCTATATGTGGCATGATACTCCTGCCTTCTCACAGAAAAGTAGAACCAGTAAAGGCAAAGAAGGAACAGGATGAAAGGGAAAAACTTATACAGGCAGCTAAGAAGGGTGATGAGACAGCAATAGAGAATCTGACAATTGAGGATATTGATACATATAATGAGCTGTCACAACGTATATTAAAAGAAGATGTATTTTCAATAGTTGATTCATCGTTTATGCCTTGTGGTGTTGAATGTGACCAGTATCAGGTTGTAGGAGAAATATTAGAGCTTGAAGAGGAAATAAATCACTACACTAAGGAGACCGTATATATTATGGTTATTGAATGTAATAATCTTAGCATGACAGTTGCTGTAAATAAGGCAGATCTGCTTGGAGAACCTGCAGTCGGAAGAAGATTTAAGGGTCAGGTATGGCTGCAGGGAAGTGTTGCATTTAAGGGGTAACAGATAAAATATAAAATTAAATGTAAAATTGAGTGTAAATTTTAAGGTGTATTTTAAGCAGATTATTTGCAGATTATTTGTAGATTATTGAAATATATGTTTGCCACGTATATGTAAATGTGGTATAATACCTAAGATTTTATCAGTTGGTAGGTTGATAGAACCTGTATAGAAGTTCCTTTAGTTAAATGGATATAACGGCCCCCTCCTAAGGGGCAGTTGGGGGTTCGATTCCCCCAGGGAACATTATTGAATTTTGGAAGAGTCCGTTCAGATTAGATACATACAATCTAGTCTGGACGGATTTTTTGTGTGAGCAATGAGTCAAGGTTCCATGTATATTGATTTTTTGACTGAAATATGTACAATATAAAATATACTATCTTTTTACATCGGTGACATAAAATTAATATACAGAGCAGTGTGTATTGAGCGGATCGTTGACCTGAATCAGATGCATTTGAGCGTGGAAAGTAAAATCGAAGTAGCAGATGCACACAAGAGAAGTGGATATCTGTCAGAGAGTAATTTCATCAATCTGTATACGTTTGCCGGTGTACTGAACGGAATGTGGTCCTGCGTAGACGAGTGGAAAAAAGATAAAGAAACCGGTAGCATTGAAAAGTTCCTGTCGGACAAGAAACGCGTACTGGAAAATGTTAATGAATTGGGAAAGTACAGCTTTTGCGAAAAAGGTGAGAATGCCTATATTCTGAGTATAGGAAACCATTGCTTTATTACGTTGCAATTCTCTTTGGAAAAGGCAAGAGGCACTTTGTATGGGAACATCGGTGCGGCCAATATGCGAGAGTATATGGAAAATCAGGCAGCGGATCAGGAAGAGCACACACACCTCTTTGCAACAATCGGCAACAGTAAGATTGACTTGGAGGAAAATTTGTATCCCTCTGAATTGCGCATTAAAAATACGCATGTGAACGGAGGGCAGAACCCAGATAGTACCCTTGAATTTGAGCTGGATATAGTATTTACTAGAGATGGGATACGGGAGTGGAATAGGATAATGTTTTTCAGCGTTGATTTATACGGTGAGGATAGATTACGGTTTGAGTATGCAAATGGGAGTTATGACAGTGTTGATGGGAAAATAGAAAAATTCATTTTTTAGGGAGGTGTTGTTTAGCAGATTAAAAATTCCTCATTCAAATAAAGTGAATGAGGAATTATAACATCATCCAAGTTCACAATCATTGAGTGCCTGCATTAAGTATTGCTTCAACGGCAGCATCTTCAAAGATGGTCTGTGATAGAATGAAGAAAACGATTTGATGTGTAAATCGGAATTTACAGAACTACAAAGAAAGGATACATATTATGGAAGGAAGATTAATAGCATTTGTTATTTGGGTAATAATCGGCGTATTATTTATTGTAATGGGCATTTATGATTTTAATTCCAAGAAAGCAAAACCTTTCGGTTTTTGGGCAAATGCTGAGGTAGCGCCCATAGAAGATGTGAAAGGCTATAATCGTGCTTTGGGCATATTGTGGTGCGTGTATGGTGTTTTGTTTACGTTAATTGGATTGCCTTTATTAGATGGGCAGAATTCGGGTTTGATTATTATACCTATATTGGGTGCAATGCTTATTAGTATTGCGGCTATGGTAGCGTATGTAGTAGGTATTGAACCCAAATACCGCAAAAAGAAATAAATGGAAACTTCAAGTTTGTAGAATTAAGAAAATCGGAATTTACAGGAGAAGAATATGAAGATCATTTGGATAGATGGTACTTTTGGAATTGGAAAGTCTGCTGTTGCTGCTGCGATTGTTGAAAAAATACCACAGGCACATCTGCTTGAATTCGATGCATTGCAAGAAAAATATAAGCCAACTTCAGATTCTGATCGTTTTGGGAAAAGATATCCAGAAGCTAAAAATTATTTGGTTGATGCTTTCGTCGATGAAATAACAGAAATAATACAAGAAGGAAGTTGCGACTGTTTAGTCATTCCAGTTGCATTGATTAATGATTATTGCAATCAGAAACTTATAGAAGGCTTCGCAAATATTGAGAGTCACCATTTTATATTAACGGCCAAGAAAGAAATCCTACATCAACGCATAAATAACCAAGAAAATCGAGACATCGATTTGGCAGTAACCTATATGCCAGAGGCAACACAGTATTTAAGTAATCACTATTATGATGCAAGCAGAATAGATACGTCTAACATGAGCATTGATAGTGTTGCAAAAGAAATAATTGAAAGCATAACTCGGTAACTTCTAGTTTATTAACTGGCTCTTTGAGAAAAAAACATAAAAACTTAAATTATCAATAAGTATACTGTGAGACAATTTATAAGGGATATGGCAACCATATCCCCTAAATTTTAGCGAAGATTACCTTCAAATCTACTGTAATAATCTGAGACATTATCGCTACTTAATTCAATAGCTTTAAGAGTACCATGTTGCATAATACAATCATCTAGTCCTTTTCCAAAAGATGCGTTCCAGTTAAGAATAACCGGGCGTAATCCCTCTTTTAACAACCTATTAACAAGTCCTCTTTCAGACATTAAAACCATCTCATTTTCATATTTATCAGCATCAAAAGCTATTGCAAATAATTCTGTTCCTGATTTTTTCAGATATTCCAATATGTTTTTCCCCACTCGTGTATCAAAGAGTTTATTATAACTGTTTACTCCCGGTATAATTATGAATGGAACTTTTAATACATCGTTTCCGACAATTGACTTCTTCTCTCCTTCGGTTAGAATTGCCATAAAATAATTATCCTGTGGCTTACTTATAAGCCCCACTATGTTATACCCTTCTGTACCATTTTCATATCTGTTTGTGTATGTTGCATTTTCATAATCATTTACCTGTTCAAAAGAAGATAATCCTCTGTATTTCCCAGAGCACCTGAATTTCTTATCTTTTTCTGTAATAAAACTTCCATCAAATTCCTGCCTCTTTACACCACTCCAAGAAACATATCTTTTTTTGTTATCATCAGCAACGAAAAATAATCCATTGTTATCTCTTTCATATGTCTTGTTAACATCTAAGAAATCCATTCTTACCCTGATTCTAACAATCTGCCCTTTATCGTTATATAAAGGAAACCCTATCCCACTTCGACAATTAATATACCAGTATTTCTCATTGGTCTTTTTATCAATTTTCTGATAGAACCCCGGTATCCCTATAGGCTCCTTTAATTTCCTGATAATGTGAACACAGGCTTCACTTCTTCTTAATGAATTATCAGTTTCTAACACACGACAGTTTTTATGCCAGTTTCTCATCCAGTCATCAACCGGAAATGAACAAAGCATTGAATTATTAATCAGATCTTCTGACCAGCCCTCTTTCCTAAAATATTCCTTATGGCTTGTCTTTAACGGATACTTACAGATTAACTCTCTGTAAAATGTATCCAGTAACTCATCTGACGCTAACTCATTAATTCCTATTGGCATTAATTCCTTTGTTCCAACTCCCGGACCCTTCTTTCCTAAGCTTTCACCTCCTCCCTTTCTCCAAACCTTAAATCCATTACTTTCTGCCATCTGAACATCACTTGCACTTCGATATATGCCATAGCCCTGATGAGATTCAGCAATCAGCAAGTAAAATTCCCCGTCTGTCTTTGACGGAGTATCAGAACCGGGGCATATTACCCTACCATCGGTGTAACGCTTACATATACGCACTTCTCCATATCCGTCCTCTGCCGGAATATGGCAGCAATAGTCAGCTGTTCCACAAATCGGACAAGGTTCCCTTTTAGATACCTCAATATAATCATTAGCCATACATTTTTCCTTCCTTCTTTATTAGTATTTGTTGGAATAAAAAAAGCTCCTCCTATTTGGAGAAGCAAAAAACAATTTAAACAAATTGTTGAACATTCTTATTGAATGCCCGGTTGTCATATAGACATACTCTTCTCTAACTTACGTTAGGACCAAGACCCTGACATCAGGTTCTCATAAGAAGAATAATTTATATAATTACTTGTTATCCCGCGTATTTTCTTAAGTCAAGGCATGCATATACAGCCCTTACCTATTCTATCCAATTTCAGTTTTCAGCGATATCAGATGAAGTTTTATTAAAAATTTACACTAACCCTATTAGCTGTATTACTTGTCTCTTTTGTACTCTTTGTCTCTTATGTCTCTATTGTATCATTTATATTATCGTTGCATTTTTTATTCACATTCAAGAAATTCTCAAGAGTATACAAAAAGCACCATTTTAATAGCTTGTCTGCATTTATTTTTTCCTCAATATCTGCATTATTTTCTCTGTTGTTTATATCCATACTTTGCATATTAATTACTACTCCTTAATAGAAATTCCATATGGTAACACATATTCCTCATCAGGCAATTCAGATATTTCACCTGCATTTATGTTTTCGCTCTTTTCCCCTGCTACAACTCCAGAAAAATTAATCAATAAAAATCCTATTGCCATAGTTGCTGCAACTCCCAGTGATATTAAATGCATCTTTACTCTTTTCATACATAACCTCCAGTATTTTAATAAAAAAGACCAGCAAAATGCTGGTCCTAAATTATGTATATATCCAGACATAAAATCACCAACATGTGGTCAAAACATCTGGAACACTCCATTTGTCAAAAATTTCTAATATCACATTATAATGGGTAAGAACTTAAGTCAATACCTGTATTTTATCTAATGTTATTTATGCTACACGATGCATATCTTTTTAGTTTAAGCATAGCTTTCTTCCATATCACTGATATCTTCAAGAACCTCCCTTATTCCATAAAGCATTTGCTCTTCAGTTAATTTATGTACCACTTCCCGCTTAGAGATCTGATTTTCAATTATCGGAGTCAAAAGATTTCTTGCAAAGTTCTTCCTATCATTACTTGCAAACATATCTTTAAGCGTTTTTCCATCTAATTTATCCTTTAATCTGTCTACGGACTTTTCTGCCTCCTTATTGCTAAGAAGATATTCGGATGCCATTTCAGTAAACACATCCTGAATTATTTCCACCATTTTATCCGCATCATCTTCAATGAAACTTCCTACCACAGCATTTGTTACTTTACCTGCAGCAGAACCAGCAACCATAGAACCAACTAAGCCACCTACAATTGTACCTATTCCTGGAATTGCGGAACCGATTGCTGCGCCAGCAACCCAGCCTCCTGTTCCAGCCCCTACCGTTGCAGCTGTATTTGCCATATTTTTAAACAACTGTTTTCCTGATATTCTCCCTCTGAATATGTTGGCAACATCAAAGGAAGACAGTACAACAAATGTGATGCCTGCCGTAATTGTATTGCTCCTTAAGAGCTTTGCGGCAGCTTTCATTGCCGCTGCGCCATAAATAGGCTTTGAACCTATACGGAATGCATTAATTAAAACTGCAGATGCTTTCGGCCCCATCATAGCAACAATAGCTTCTGAACTTCCTACAAGTGCACTATTAAGCCCAGCTTTAGATAATTGCGCTGCAAGTACTGATGTAATAAATGCTGTTCCACCTACTTTAAGACCTGAATATGTTGCAATTTTTATAGCATCTTCAAAATCTTCTCCATTCCACATTGATGTCGCAAATGTAATCATCGCAGTAACACCAAATGCAGAGGATGCTATTATTGTTCCGTTTACTGCATCGTATGTAAGAGATTCAACAGTTCCTGCTTTAGCAATATTTTTTGCCTGTGCATATGTAAAGTGTCCTTTCTTAACAATATTCTTTGCCTCATTAGGATCAGACACCCCCTTTACCTGTCCATTTTTTATCTTCTCCTCCATTGCCATTACAGCTTCATCATACTTATCAGATGGAACTTCTATCTTCATTGGTTTTCCATCCGTCATATATCTGAATGTACCTTTTCCATCATTTTCAAAGCATTCATTTATACATCTTTTTCCTGTAGCGCAATACTTCGACTGTATATTTACGCCATCAACAACTCTGTCAGCACCATTTTTAGCGTTATCATCTCCAACAATCTTTGCATCATGTCCTGTCAGCTTATCAAATAGGTTATTAGCCCTTTCTGCAGCAAAACCATGTCCCTGTCTTGAATGAAATTTCTCTTCTTCAAACTGATTATTAACAGTCCTAAATGCTCCTATCCCTCGACCTGCTGATTCAGCTCCGAAATTATTCTTCTTTTCATTTTCAATCTTCTTCTTCTCCGCCTTTTTGTTAGCCTCAAAGTTTTTCATTTCATTAAGGAAATTTTTTAATGGAGTCTTCTTTATCAGACCACCTTCTATATAAAGTGAACTCCCATCTAAAAAATCTATCGCTAATTCCCGGTCACTATCCTTTTTACTACTCTTTAGCATTCGTATTTGCTTAATATCGTCATACCACAACTTTTTAGGTTTTTCAAACATTTCAACATAATACATTTTATCATCGGTAAAAATGTATCCATTCTTACCACTCCCAAATGAAGTTGTATCATAGAATCCAATTATAGTATCACTATCCATTCCCTGTGCAAATGTTTTTAACGCATTATTAATTTTTTTGCTTGGAACTTCACCGCCAATATGACAGTAAAATCCCGTTGACATATCTGTAAGATACTTTCTCATTATTTCAATTTTTTCTTCATGTTCCCCCATAGCATTAATTCTCCTTATTCTCTGTCACTACATTTCCTAATAATTCAACATACCTATGCATAAGCTCCTGCAAATAAAATCCATTCAGCTTTTTCGATACAGGAAGACTATCAAATTTGCTGCCTGCATAATCTAAGGCCTCATTCCACAACTTATTTAATTCCAACTTTTCAGGATACATATCTGCAAACGCTTCTTTTATTGTATCTTCTATATATATCTTCTTATCTTCAACAATCCTTTTCTTCTTATCCTCACTTGCAAGAAATGGAAAATCCATGTGCATTGTTTCATTCAATAATCTGTTTATTACTTCATAATCACCTTTCATGCAGCTCCTCCTTGAACCCACTTTATTCTTTCTTTACCTTTTAATCATAGTTTTACCCTTAGTAAAATACTCGTTTAAATTTTTCACGCATATAAACTGAATATATTATAGCTCTTTGATGACCTGACAGCAAGATTTGTTATTTTTCATAACATCTAACTGGCTGCCATGATTTCGCATTTCCATTTATTAATATATTATAAAGAAGCTTGTTATCAGAATATATGAGATATATAATTATAAAAACAGAAATAAAAAGCACAATAAGGAGCAAGCAGATATATGTTTTATTTTATATTAGAACCCATAATGATGTATAACTGGATATTAATATTATCGGCAGTTATTCCTGCGGTATTCCTTATGATTAAAGTATACAGAGCAGACAGAATGGAAAAGGAAAGCGGCTACCTTTTAAGACAGCTAGTTATTGCGGGAATTCTATCCACCATTATTGCCTTAATTGAGGAAAAAATAGGGGAATGGATTTTATCATACTTTGTTCCCGGAAATACATTGCTGTATCAGATAATTCTTTATTTTGTTATTGTTGCCATAGCCGAAGAAAGCTCAAAGTATTTCTTCTTAAAAAAACGGACATGGAATAATCCAGAATTTAACTGTCAGTATGACGGTGTTGTATATGCAGTATTTGTTTCTCTCGGATTTGCCCTTTGGGAAAATATCAACTATGTTTTATCATATGGTTTTTCAACTGCTATTGTAAGAGCAATAACAGCAATTCCAGGACATGCCTGTTTTGGTGTGTTTATGGGTGTATTCTATGGTCTCGCAAGAAAACAGTATAATCGGGGAAAAATGTTTAGCTCCAAGATATTCAGAATATTCAGCATTGTGGTACCAGTTCTTTTACACGGTTCATACGATTTTATAGCGTCCATGGAAAATACAATGGGCAGTCTATATTTCGTGGCCTTCATTATTATACTTTTTGCTCTGTCTTTTGGACTGGTAAACATCTCATCAAAGAATGATAAATACATATGATATAGGAAACACTCCGACTTTCTTTATTGTTACTACATCTTCATCGGCAAGCACTTCACCTTCCAATGTATAAATTGCTGTAGCTGTTATATCATAAATCGTAGCTGCATCAGGTTCTGTCACATCTGCAGTATAAGTAGCAACATATTTATAAGCCAGATTATTGGCAGGAAGATATGCATCTCCGTCCCATTCAATGGAGTTTATTTTATATATTGATAATCTTTTATTTTTTTCGCATAATCCGTATATTTCCACCAGAATATGTTAATATATGAATAGCAATCCACAGATTGGAGAATTACCATGAAAGCATATGAAAGATTATTAAAATATGTCACTTTCCGTACACCAAGTGATGAAAACAGCGAGAACACGCCCTCATCTGCATGCCAGTTTGAGTTAGCCAGATTTCTTAAAAATGAGATGGAAGGATTGAACTTATCGGACATTGTACTTGACGATATGTGTTACCTGTATGGTAAACTTCCGGCAACCAAAGGTTATGAAAATGTGCCTGCTATCGGATTTATTGCACATATGGATACCGTGTCCGATTATTGCAATCACGATATTACACCAGTAATAACAGAAAACTTTAATGGTGTATCACTCACACTTCCTGCGGGAATAACCTTGTCTGTGCATGATTTTCCTCATCTTGGCACTCTTAAGGGTCGTACACTTATCACATCAGACGGAAGCACTATACTTGGTGCTGATGACAAAGCAGGTATTGCTGAAATCCTTACTATGATAGAACATTTGCAGAAAGGCAATATACCTCATGGAACAATATGTATTGCATTCACACCTGATGAAGAAATCGGCATGGGAGCTGAACATTTTAACATAGAACAGTTCGGTGCCAAATACGCCTACACAATTGACGGCGACACAGAAGGCGAGATTCAGTACGAAAACTTCAACGCATGCAAAGCGGATTTTCATATTAAAGGCTTCAATGTACACCCAGGTTCTGCCAAAGACACCATGATTAATGCCAGTCTTGTTGCAATGGAGATTAACAATGCACTTCCTGCTATGGAAACCCCTCGCGGCACAGAAGATTACGAGGGCTTCTACCATCTTGTCAGCATGTCTGGCGATGTCAGTGAGGCTTCGCTTAATTATATAGTAAGAGACCATGATAAGAATTTATTTGAAGCAAAGAAAAAGACTCTGCGATTAATCGAAAAGAATATGAATGAAAAATGGGGTAAGGGAACTGTTACGCTCACCATTAAAGACCAGTATAAGAATATGTCCGAAATCATTGCGGGCTGCATGAATCTTATTGAAAATGCAAAGAAAGCCTGTGAACTGGCTGATATAACACCGCTTATTCTTCCTATCCGAGGGGGAACAGACGGCTGTCAGTTAAGCTTCAAAGGACTTCCATGCCCTAACCTTGGAACTGGAGGACACGCATACCACGGTCCCTATGAACATATTACTGTTGAAGGCATGGATATGACCGTTGCTATGCTTGTTAAATTGGTTGGAACATTTACTGAATAATAACTATATTTTATAACACAAAACAGGAGTTAAGCTATTGACCTACTCCTGTTTTGTATTATCAGTTGCTATTCAGTTTTTATTACTTTCGTTTTGAAACAACATACATAACTGCTGCTGCAATACATCCAGCTAACGCAATAATTGCTATTACAAGCCATAATTTCCCATGATTTCTGTCCCCAGTGTTAATTGATGATGCATTTGTTTCATTTTCATCAAATGTATACTGGCTTGTTGTTTCTGATTCTATCTGACTGATGGTCTCTGTTTCAGATTCTTTAATACTCTCTGTCTCCAGTTCTGTCTCTTTAATACTCTCTGTCTCTGTTTCTGTCTCTTTAATGCTCTCTGTCTCCGGTTCTTTAACAGTAAAATGTGCACTCGCTGTTCCACTCGATGAAGCAATACCTATAACATGCTCTCCCGTCGATAATTTTTTTATTAAATCTGGATTAAGTGTTACAATAATACTTCCTGCTTTTACCGTATAATCCTTGTCTTTTACAAGCTCTCTGCCATCAAGTTCTACTTTTACAAAATCTGAAAATGCCGCATTAGACTTAAATGTAATTGCCTTATCGGAATTCTTATCAATTATACATTTATCACCAGCAATTATTTCTGGTGCCAGTTTCGATGTAACAACACTATCTTTGTCTATCTGCTTTGATGCATTTGAATCTGCAAAGTATTTTAAACATAAAGAGCAGTAATAATATTCAATATTACCTTCCTGAGTCACTGTAGCTGCTTTAGCTTCTACATGCTGTAACTTATGATTATCCTTATTTAATTCACCATATTCCTCATGACATACTTCACACACTGCACGGCTGATGCATGTTGCCACTCCACCACTATGAATATGCTCTGGAATGCCACCCTTTATTTCAAATGTGAGTATATTATTCTCGATTGAATTGACACTGATATAAATATCTCCGTAAATCCATATATCTTCACCTATTCCTAATGCTGCATCTGCCTTTGTGTTATACTGTCCACCAAGAACTTCATAATTCCATTTAGGTGATGAAAAATACATATTACTTGGAAACTTAGTGTCACTGTCTATAAGATAACATACCAGCCCTGATTTTAATGGAATTTTATCCACTCTGTTTCCATTAATCTTGAACATATGCTTATATTGAGAATCATATTTGTTACCATTATCCTCAAAATTTCTGTACTCAAGATACAATGTCTTACCCTTTTCCGGAATATCCATCTTATATCCTGTAATATTATCCGTACCTGAAGTTCCTAATGCTTTTAGACTATATTCTCCTTCGGACAAAATCGTCTTAATATCATTCTCATCAGCCCAGCCTAATACTTCTTTCTCCTTAAGAGACATAAACTGTGGAACTGGAGATATATGCTTTGCCATAACTGACATGAAATACACCGGTGACGCATTCTTTGAGTTATATAAATCCTTCAGCCCCATAATATGTCCCATTTCATGTACTGCTGTTGCAATTGATACAAATACACGGTCATCCTCATCCTTAAATAAATATCCGTTAGTATCGCCATCAGGCTTACAATACGAATTGGTTATCTGGACATATTTGTAACTATTAATAGTTTTTTTGCCGGTATTAACAGAAATATTATTAACATAATCTGTATAATTCCACAATGGTGATGACCAGCTTACTGATATATTACCTGCCCCATTATTCTTATAAATAATTGTAATTGAATCAATAGTACCATTGTTATCTTTATCAAGTACACCATAGTCATAGTATACAGTATTATTATAATCAGAAATTTTATTACCAGATGATATGGCATTATTAACAGCTTCTGACCACTCCTGCCTAAGCTCATACATTCTGCTTGCACGCTCCGAAGCATCTTTATAACCAATAGTATTAATATCGCTGTACTCTGCATAATACCCACGAGGATGTGAAAGTACAATTGAGCCGCCATTATCATATAGATATACACTTCTCATTCTTAATTTGTTATCTGATACACATCTGTAATAATCGCCTACACTATATGAACCTGCATTATATGAATTATCTGTTATTTTTCTAACAGAACTGCCTTCATATACATCATTTATAAATTCGGTTTCACCTGCAAATCTGGCAAATACTACTAAATTAGTAAAATTACTGTCGTCATCATCTGCCTGTATCCTGTCTTTATCACCTGTTAATAACAAAATTGACAGAAAAACAGCGCAAAATAACAGTATTAGTTTGATTTTTCTCATAAAAATTCCTTTCCATGTATAAACAAGCTAACTATTATATTATACGGTTTCTCTGTCAGAATCTTACCATATTATTAAATTTAATTCAATTCAAATAACTATTTTACGGCTTGCACACACCACAAGCCTCATACCCCATATCAATAATCTCCTGCCTGCTTCCTGTATAAATCTTTTTATTGGAAGCATCCATGCTCTTTGCACTGTTGCAGGATTCTTTGTGGAACTTCTTAGTATTTGTATTAAGTACATATGTCTGCACATTTGCTTCTGCCGCAGTTGTTGACTTTGAAGCATCTGCAACTATTGAATTGTCCAGATGGCTGTTACCTGTTGCGTAATCGATAGCAATTCCCGGCTGTGCATTAAAACAATACACATTGAAAAGAATTCCATCACCATTATCCTCAACTGACTTAGCCTCCATGTGCACACCGCTGGCAACAAGATTATCGCCAGAAAATACAGGTGTTACGCGGTACAGAACATGATTATTAGTTTCCTTTATGTAATCCGCCACCATATTTTCAAAAGGCAGCATACCATCAACATTAAGATATCTTGTTCCTGTAATCAGATTCTTTGCGTTAGCATTCTCACCGGTAAGCTGATATCCAATCAGATGACATCTGTTATACAGATATTTGCCATCAACACTATCGTATTTTGCTGTCTGCCATCCCGTAGGTTTTACTTCACCAATTGCACCACGTTTCTCAGTAGGCATAATGTCTTTACCTATATTAGCAAATGCAGTCGTACATCTTCCAAGTTCATCCAGTTCTCCGTAACTCTCAAATGATATAGTCGTGAAGTCAGCATCATTAAACGCTGGGTTATTATCATTAATTACAACATACGGTTCACCCTGATATACTAAAGATGCCATATCATCTGCAACAGCCGTACTCTGAACCTCAGCACTCCCCACAGTACCAGCCTGATTATCCTTCTTAGAAGAGCATCCGCTTAACCCAAATCCGCTTCCTGCAATAAAGAACACCAGTAAAAATGCGGTTACTCTCCTTAGCACTTCTAACCTTATATTACGCATGTATTTTTCCTTATTTCTTTCTTACATATCTTTCTTCAGTAATTTTCTCATGAGAATTACCCTCAAAATCAGTAGAACCCTCCAGCTTAAACTCATTAAGCATGTCCTTAGGAAACTTCACATCAGAAGGATACTTCCTGTTCCACTTATACAGATAAACCTCATCCACCATATCCTCATAAGAAACAATCTCAGAGTCCTCAACAAAACAGAAATCATCCCTTCCGGCAAAACCAAACTCCTGATTAACCTCAAGATTCTCATAATCACAAAAAAGCTGCTTGCTATATAAAGAAAGCCATAACTTCCCGCCATCAAGCATCTTAATAATATGCTCATTAAGAACACTGTCCTTAGAAACTCGTCTGTTATTAAACATAATTCCATAATCATCATCAACAATAGATATAACCTTCATAATGTCCTCCTTCTTTTATGTCCAGCAAGGTGTGACTGGGTTGGATAAAGGACTTTCTTAAAGGTGGAACGTGTCATTAAGACGCTGTACGGATTTTATCCGCGTTACAGTCACCGTCCGCAACCGGCGCATACTCGCCATCCATGGCTCGAATGCGCCTTTTTCTCACATCGTGTGCGAAAATTGCTACACATTTTATAAAATCCTACAGCCTCTAAACTCCACTTGAACCTTCAAGAAAGTCCTTTATCCAACCCAGTCACATCCTCCCCATCACAAACACAGTTGCTCTACACGACCATAGCTCAATCCCGCCACCACACCAGCAAGGGAGCAATGCGACCAACGCTGAACCACGCATCTCACCCCACCACAACAGCGAGGGAGCCAAAGCGACCAACGCAAGTAGGTAAAAACTCCCCGGGGTGGTGGGCTGGGTGTGGTTGTATGGTTTAATTGAAAACCGTAAGAAGACGCCGGTACTTAGTGCGTGGGGAGAGCCGCCGAAAGGCGGCAAATCCCCACAAACTTAGTACCCGCTGCGTCTTCGCCCGAGCGGGAGCGCGTTTTCAATTAAACCATACAGCCATCCCCAGCCCCCTCTCCGGGGAGCCATTTCTTACCTACTTCTTAAAGGGAAACCTCCCCGATTCCAGCCTCTTCTTAAGCATCACCCCACCTATCGTCTGAGGCTGCTTAGCCGGACTATTTTCAGCTTCTCTTTCCTCCGCTTCTGCAATTCTGCGGCGAATCTCTTCCATCTTGTTATCCATTGCAGCAATCTGATCTGCACATGAAGACAATTCTGCAGCCAGCTGTTCTGCTTCAGAATCTGGAATATTCTTCTTATAACGAACCTTATGCTCCACGCTCGCCCAGAAATCCATGGCAATTGTACGGAACTGAACCTCAACCTTCATCATCTTCTTTTCATTCTGAAGGAATATCGGTATCTCAATTATAAGGTGAAGACTTCTGTAACCGCTTGGCTTAGGATTCTTGATATAATCCTTTCTCTCGACAAGCACTACATCGTCCTGCTTTAACAGGCAGTCGGCAAGCATATAGATATCTTCCGGGAAAGAGCATATTACTCTTACCCCCGCAATATCTCTTATACCTTCCTCAATGCCTTCCATTGTTATAGGAATATTTTTCTTCTTCGCCTTCTTAAATATTCCATCCATAGACTTAATTCTGCTCTTGATACTCTCAATAGGATTTCTGTCATACTGTAATGAGAACTCCTCATTAAGCACCTTGAACTTAGTCTCAACCTCCATAATGGCGCATCTGTAATAAGCCATCAGTGTGTTAAACGGCATAATATTTTCTTTTAATAACTCAATCATTTCATCAGAAAGGAGATTCTCTTTAATGAATCTTTCCTGTTCCTGCTTGAGTATCTCTTCTAATAACATAGTAACCCCTTTTACCTTTGATGCATCTTAAAGTGCCTTCTTAATAGCAGCTAAAAGCTCATCATATGTATCAAATGCCTCTAATTCAGGATTATCAGCCTTAATCTGCTCTGTACTCTTAAAGAGGAAGCCTGCCTTGCTTGCCTTAATCATTCCTAAGTCATTGTGGCTGTCTCCTGATGCAATAGTATCATAACCAATAGACTGTAAAGCCTTAACTGTTGTAAGCTTTGACTGCTCACAACGCATCTTGAAACCTGTAATCTCGCCATTGTCAGCTACCTCAAGTGAATTACAGAAAATAGTTGGCCAGCCCAGCTTCTTCATAAGCGGAGTAGCAAACTGTGTAAATGTATCTGAAATAATGATAACCTGTGTTATGCTTCTTAATTCATCAAGGAATTCCTTTGCTCCCGGAATTGGGTCAATCTTAGCAATAGTATCCTGAATCTCCTTAAGTCCAAGACCATGCTCCTTAAGAATGCCTAATCTCCAGTTCATAAGCTTATCATAATCTGGTTCGTCTCTTGTTGTTCTCTTAAGCTCTGGGATTCCGCTTGCCTCTGCAAATGCAATCCATATCTCTGGTACAAGAACGCCCTCAAGGTCTAAACATACAATATTCATATCATTATCTCCTTGCTTATTATTCTTAGATACACTCGTATCTCATGTGTTATTTCACTTATATTATTGTAACCCACTACCTGTCAAAACTCAATATGCCATTTCTAAGTCTTTCAAGCCCATCCATTAAAGTTGTCTTAGGACATGCAACATTCAGTCTTAAGAAATGTTTTCCATCTCCGCCAAAGCCTTCTCCCGCTGACAGGAAAAGTCCTGTATTCTTTCTTATATATGCCGCAAGCCTTGTTGAATTGTCTGTGATATCAGACACATCAAGCCAACAAAGATAAGTTGCATGTGATTCCACCATTGACACTCTCGGAATATTGTCTTTTATGAACTTTTCGGTAATCTGTTTATTCTCATAGATATATGCTCTTAACTGCTCAAGCCATTCTTCGCCCTTTGTAAATGCAGCTATAGCCGCATCTACTGCGAACACATTTGGCTCAGCTACCTCATCGGTATTGATTGCACGCCATACCTTGTGACGTAGTCGTTCGTCCGGCACACATATTGCTGCTGTCTGTAAGCCTGCCATGTTAAATGTTTTCGTAGGTGCTATGCATGTTACAGATATCTTCTTACACACCTCCGAAACACTTGCAAATGGCACATAATCAATGCCCGGGTCTGTAAGCTCGCAGTGAATCTCATCAGATATAACAACGACTCCATACTTGTAAGCAAGCTCTCCGATACGTGCAAGTTCTTCCTTACTCCATACATTTCCACCCGGATTCTGTGGGTTGCACAGAATAAGAAGTGTTGTCTGTGGGTTCTTGAGCTTAACTTCAAGGTCTTCAAAATCTATTACATACCTGCCATTCTCATATGCAAGCTGGCTCTGTAACACATTTCTGCCATTATTAAGAATACTGTTAAAGAAAATGTTGTATACAGGTGTCATGATTACAACATTCTCTGCTGGTGTCGTAAGCTTTCTTACAGAGCTTGATATTGCAGGTATAACGCCTGTTACGAACATAAGCCAGTCGTCTTCCATCCTGAAATTGTGGCGTCTTTCCCACCAGCCTGTGTATGCATCATACCAGTCCTTTGATATCTCAGTATAACCGTATACACCGATGTCTGCCTTTGCCTTAATAGCCTCCGTTATCTCAGGTGCTGTCTTAAAATCCATGTCAGCAACCCACATAGGAAGCTCATTCTCTGCCACATTCCATTTTAAAGAATCCGTATTACGGCGGTTCACTACTGTATCAAAATCATATTTCATTCTCGGATTTCCCTTCTTAATTCTACTTATTAATTCCTGCATACTATCTTAGTAAGCGAAGGATCAACCTTATCCTTCTCAATTATAAGCTTATCTATACTGTCTGCTGTTATCGTTCCGGAAGTTGGATTTAACACGCTGTCAACCCTGCTTGTGATATCAGCATCTACTGTTGAATACTCGAAAGCAAGTGTTGTATTAATAAGCTTGCAGTTCTTCATAACAAGATTGTCAATGTAGCATAATCCCTGAAGACTCTCTATTGTACAGTTAATAAACGTAAGATTCTTTGAATTCCAGCCAAGGTACTCACCTGAAATGTATGAATCATACACTGTTATATTTTCAGCATTCCAGAAAGCATCCTTGCTCATAAGTCTTGAATTTCTTATCTCAAGATTCTTACTTCCGTCAAATGGATAATTGCCAACAAGCTTAAGACCATCAATCTTCATATCGTTGCTGTTCATTGCAAAATAATTACCCTTTGCCACTACATTTGTCATAGTAACATTATCACAGCTCCAGAGAGTTTCCTCTGCATTGACAAATTCCACATTCTTAAGACCTAGTCTGTTACATCTTCTGAAATTCTTAGGTGCTTCAATAATTGTATCCTCAACATTAATATCGTTAGTGTACCATACTCCTGCTCTTCCCATCTCAAAGAAATAACAGTCCTTTACATTGACATTGTTGCAGTACCAGAGTGGATATTTCCACTTAAAGCTGCTGTTTACAAGCTCTATATTACTGCTCTCTTTTAATGGAGACTCACCATCATCAAATATAGAATCTTCAATACGAAGGTCTTTGCTTGCAAAAAGAGCACGTTCTCCTGTAAGAAGCTGCTGCTTAACTAATTTCTTTTCCATATTTACTCCATTCTTATCTACAAACATTAAAACCCAATCACCATATTATAAGTGATTGGGTTACATTCTAAACATTCTTAAGGTTCTCTACCATCTCTTCCATTGTGTGCCAGCCAAGTACTGCACATTTAACTCTTGCTGGCATATGAGAGATATCTCTTAATGCTCCGGCTTCATCAAGCTCATCAATCTCTTCCTCAGTTGCCTCATCCTTAATCATCTTAAGGAAAAGTTCTGAAAGATGTACAGCCTCATCAATAGGCTTTCCAATGATAAGCTCAAGCATTATATCTGCTGATGCCTGCGATATTGCACAGCCATCTCCTGTAAATGCCCCATCAACAATAGTTTTCTTAGCATCATCAAACTTAAGCTTTAAGATTATGTCATCTCCACAGCTTGGATTAACACCCTCAAGCTCTAAGTCTGCATTGTCTATATCATGCTTATGATATGGATGCATGTTGTGGTCCGTAAGAACCTCATTATAAAAAGTTTTAGTCTCCATATCCCATAAGCCCCCTGATCTTAGATAGTTCTTCTATAAAATGCTGTACTTCTTCTTCTGTGTTATAGAAAGCAAAGCTTGCTCTCGTTGTTGAATTAACCTTAAGGAAATCCATTAATGGCTGTGCGCAGTGATGTCCTGCTCTTACTGCAATATGCTGTGAATCAAGTATAGAAGCAACATCATGTGGGTGTACTCCGTCAATTGTAAATGTGACTATACCCTCATGGTCTTCTGCCTTCGAAGAACCTATTAAGTTAATTCCCTTCATATCATTAATGGCATCTACAGCAATCTTAGTAAGCTTTCGCTCCTGTGCCATAATTGTGTCAAATCCAACATTGTTAATATAATCAATTGCCGCATGAAGTCCGACTGCGCCGCCTGTATTAACAGTTCCTGCCTCAAACTTATGTGGAACCTCTGCATACTTAACTCTGTCCCAGTGAACAATCTCAATCATCTCACCACCGCTTAAGAATGGTGGCATCTTGTCAAGAAGTTCTTTCTTTCCATATAATGCTCCGATTCCCATAGGTGCTAACATCTTATGTCCAGAAAATACAAGGAAGTCAACATCAAGGTCTGTTACATTAACCGGCATATGAGGAACACTCTGTGCTCCGTCAGCCACAATAACCGCACCATGTGCATGTGCAACCTCTGCAATATGCTTTATATCATTAACTCTTCCTAATACATTAGAAACCTGGGTAACTGCTACAAGCTTAGTCTTATCTGTAATAACCTCTAAAGACTTGTCTGTAATCTCTCCATTCTCATCAGGTGTAAGCTGCTTTAATACCGCTCCACATTTCTCTGCAACCTGCTTCCATGGAAGGAAATTGCTGTGGTGTTCCATAACACTAACAACAATCTCATCACCCTCTTTAATGAAATTCATCCCATAACTGTATGCAATTAAGTTAAGACTCTCTGTAGCATTTCTTGTAAATACTATCTGGCTTGCATCTTTAGCACCAATAAACTGAGCTACTGCCTTTCTTGCATTCTCATAACTTTCTGTAGCAATCTCACTTAATTCGTATACACCTCTGAACGGATTGGCGTTCATCTCCTGATAATACTTATTAACTGCATCAAGAACAGCCTGTGGCTTCTGTGTAGTCGCTGCATTATCAAGATATGCAATATTGCTTCCCGAAATAAGTGGGAAATCTTTTCTTATAGACTCAATCGTCTTACTTAACTCACTCATTAATAAACCTCTTTAATGTAGTCATGTATCTCGTTCCTGATACCATCATCAGGGATTTTGCCGCATACAGCTAAAAGCTTAGCTGCTGCCAGCATATTATAACATTCTTGTGCCGGTATTCCTCTTGATTCAAGATAGAATAAAAGCTCCTCATCAGGCTTTCCTATAGTTGCACCGTGATTACCGACAACATCTTCTTCTGCACATAGAATAATAGGAATAGTCTGGTTGACACATTTTTCATCAATAAGAAGAACTTCTTCCTTCTCATTACCTACAGAACCTGCTGAACCCTTAACGAAATCAATAGTTCCTCTGAACAGCTTAAATGCTGTATCTCTCAATGCACCTGCCGCATTGATTGCACATTCTGTCTTCTTGCCGGTATGTCTTACGCAGTAGTTCATATCAAGTCTTTCTTTACCTGCTGCAACATATCCAATCTCTGCAGACATAGAACTTCCATCACCTGCAAGCTTAATCTCACAGCCTTCGTATCTGTTCTTTCCGCTTAAATAAAGCTGCACAAGTTCAATTCTTGCACCATCTTCACAGTAACCACCGATATCATTAATAAATGTTGTCTCACTGCCTACCCTCTGAATCTGGATAAGACGGATAACCGAATCCTTGGCGGCATATAATCTTGTCTGTACTGCTGCGAAGCCTTCTCCATCTTTATCTCCATTAAAATCCATGTAAACATCAATGCTGGCATTCTCTTTAGTTTCAATACCAACAACATTGATGTCTGCATTACTCTTTCCATAATTGAAGTCGAGTCTTACAAAACCTGCATTCTTCTTATCTGTTATATAATATACAGGTTCAGTCTGTGACTTCTTAGCTGCCTCTGTAATCTCCTGACCACATCCACCAATGATATTGTCAAGCTCACCATTGTTAAGCTTTCCATCATCAATGAGACTTACATCATTAACAGAAGCATTTAACTCACCTGTACGGTTAATTACAACCTCTCCAACCTTGCTCTGGTTCATATGAAGATGATTCCATGTCTTGGCTGGGATACGGTTTATTATCATGTCCTTTTCTTCGATACCTATCATATCATATTCCTCACTCTGATTAACTTAACCAATGCTGCCCTTCATCTCAAGCTTAATAAGATTATTCATCTCCATTGCATACTCAAGCGGAAGCTCCTTAGATACATTATCAGCAAATCCTGAAACAATCATTGCTCTCGCATCATCTTCCGGAATTCCTCTTGACATAAGATAAAATACAGCATCATCACTGATTCGTCCAATTGTTGCCTCATGTCCTACATCCGCATCATTAACACGGATATCCATAGCCGGAATTGTATCAGATCTTGAAATATCATCTATCATAAGTGACTGACATGAAACTGATGATTTACTCTTCTTAGCCTTGGTAGTCATTGTTACCGCACTTCTGAAAGTACTGATTCCGCCACCCTTAGATATTGACTTAGTACTTACAACTGATGTTGTAGCTGGTGCGTTATGAACTACCTTCATACCTGTATCAAGGTTCTGTCCTGCTCCTGCAAATGTAATTCCTGTGAATTCACAGCTTGAGCGTTCTCCATTAAGGATACTCATAGGATACAGATATGATACATGCGAACCAAATGAGCCTGAAACCCATTCAATCTTACCACCTTCAGCAACAGTTGCTCTCTTAGTGTTAAGATTATACATATTCTTGCTCCAGTTCTCAATTGTTGAGTAACGAAGCTTTGCATTCTTAGCCACAAAAAGCTCAACCGCACCTGCATGAAGATTGGCAACATTATATTTAGGTGCTGAACATCCTTCAATAAAGTGAAGACTTGCACCCTCATCAACAATAATAAGTGTATGCTCAAACTGACCTGCTCCTGCAGCATTAAGTCTGAAATATGACTGCAGAGGAATCTCAAGATTAACTCCCTTTGGTACATACACAAATGAACCACCAGACCATACAGCTCCGTGAAGTGCTGCGAACTTATGATCCTGTGGTGTAATAAGCTTCATAAAATGCTCGTGTACCATATCTGCATATTCACCTGTAAGTGCACTTTCCATATCAGTGTATACAACACCCTGATCAGCAACCTCCTTACGGACATTATGGTATACAAGCTCTGAGTCGTACTGTGCTCCAACTCCGGCTAATGACTCTCTCTCCGCCTTAGGAATACCTAATCTGTCAAATGTATCCTTAATCTCTTCTGGTACATCCTTCCAGTCACCCTTCATATTCGTATTGGCACGAACATAAGTAGCAATATTATCCATATTGAGTCCATCAATAGACGGACCCCAGTCAGGCACCTGCATATTATTATATATCTCTAATGACTTAAGTCTGAACTCTCTCATCCAAGCAGGATCATGCTTCTCTTCTGATATCTTCTCAACGATTTCTGGAGTAAGTCCCTGCTTTATTCTATAAGAATCGTTCTCTTCGTTCTTAATATCATAAACACTTCTGTTTATGTCATCTACAAATGTCTTTTCTTCCATTACAAGCCTCCGAGCCTTAATTACTTGATGAATCTTTCGAAACCATTCTCATTGATATCATCAATCATAGCACTGTCGCCTGTTGCAACAACATTACCATTGACAAGAACATGAGTATAATCCACCTTAAGTGCCTCTAAGATACGGGTGCTGTGAGTGATAATAAGAAGTGCTCCGTTCTGAGTCTTCTGATATTCTTCAACACCTAGCGATACTGTCTTAACAGCATCTACATCAAGTCCTGAGTCAGTCTCATCAAGAATAGCAAGAGAAGGCTCAAGCATAAGAAGCTGTAATATCTCAGCTTTCTTCTTCTCACCACCTGAGAAACCAACATTAAGGTCTCTGTCCATATATGATGGATCCATCTGAAGGAATTCCATCTTCTCCTGAAGGAGCTTCTTGAACTTGAAGTATGTCATCTTCTTTCCACGCTGCTCCATAGAACTTCTTATAAAATTACCAAGTGTGATACCAGGAACCTCAATAGGATTCTGGAAAGACAGAAAAAGACCTGCCTGTGATCTCTCAGCAACATTCTTAGAAAGTAAATCTTCTCCGTTAAATGTAACCTTACCACCTAATATCTCATATCTTGGATTACCCATGAGAGCATAACCAAGAGTAGACTTACCTGCTCCGTTAGGTCCCATAAGTACATGAGTCTCTCCCTTATTAAGAGAAAGATCAACCCCATGAAGTATTTCTTTATCTTCAACACCAACCTTAAGCTGGCTCACATTTAATATTTCCTGTGCCATAATGCCTCCTTAACTGTACATTCTTTTAGCAACACACATAATATCATTGAAAGAAAAGGTTGTAAAGTTATTCATAATAACAATTGTTACTATTGTTTAACATAGTTACTGTTCATTTGCGACCTGAACCCACAATTTCATCTCCCGTTTCTTTGCATCATTAATATTGCTTACTATTTCCTTGGCGTATATATTGCCTATTTCTTTTTCTTTGTTTCAGAAATTATCGTATTCTCATATATATATCTTACTTCCCTGAGATAAAATATAAACACAGGTATATCCTCACTGTAATCCTTACTCTTTGATACTGTCATCTCCACCCACTTATACTCTCCATCAAGAAGCCGTCTGTATCTCAATCTCAATGATTTTTTATTATTTCTGAAATGTTCAAGCACCTTGTCCGGATTGACAAAATCTCTATATACTCCGGCATCCTCCGGATGAACTACTCCCATATCAATATATTTATCAATATATTCCTTAATGCCTCCTGATAATTCGGCATCTCTAATTATATCCTCCTTAGTTGACTTTATAAGTTCGTATCTGTCATGCAGGAAATCGGCTCTGAGTATCTTAATAAATGTATTATATATAATATCCATTGCATCTTCTCTTGCACCTGCCTGATAATCAGCTTCTTTCCATGTGAAAAGCACTCTCCTGTTATCCTCAGAATAATTTGTTGGCTTAGTAACCTCAAATACATACCATTTATATGTTCCATCCATATTATATCTTATCTGGTATCTTCCTCTTTCTTTCCCCTCATCAAGCTGTTTCTTAATTCTGTCAAGATTAATAGCTTCTTTATAAAGTGAAACATCATCCGGGTGGATAACACCGTACCTGATATATCTGTCTGCATATTCTGCAATAGTCTTAGGTCTTGGTGTCATAACATAATCAGGCTCATCTGTCCTTCTTATAAAGTGATATGCTCCCGTATCAAGATCAACATCTGCAATCTTCCAGAAGTAATCAGTTATCTCCTTAAGATAAGACTTATCATTCTTTCTTGTTTTTAAAATAATAAGCTTATCAGCTACATTGTCCTTATCATCAATAAGCTTCTCATAATCACTTATAGACATAGGTCTGTAATAATAGTATCCCTGCGCATATTCACAGCCTAAAAGTTCAAGCAGCTTAAACTGTTCATCAGTCTCAATACCCTCAGCAATAGTCGGAATATCAAGCTGTCTTGCCATATCAAGAACTGCAGTTATAATGCTTACACCTTTATCATTATTTTCCGGATTAAGGTCTAGAAATTTCATATCCAGTTTCAGAACATCTGCATCAATATCCTTAAGCATGTTAAGTGATGAATATCCGCTTCCAAAATCATCAATAAGAATCTTAAAGCCCGCATTCTTAAATGCCTTCTCCGTATCCTTAATTACCGAGCCATTCTCCACATATGCACTCTCTGTAATCTCTATTTCAATATACTCTGTTGAAATATTATATTTTTCAATCATGCCTTTAAGTATTCTTACAACATCCATAGAGTATATATCTGCTCTCGAAACATTTATTGATATTGGCAGTGCTGTTCTTCCCTCATCAAGCCATCTTCTTATAGTCTGACATACTTTATCCCATATATACACATCAAGTTTATTTATAAATCCGTTTTTTTCAAGCAGCGGTATAAACTGTCCTGGTGAAATAAATCCTTTCTCAGGACTTATCCATCTCACAAGTGCCTCAGAACCAATAATCTTACCTGTCTGTAATATACATTTGGGTTGAAGATAAAATGTAAATTCTCCATTATCCATTGCACTGCATATCTCTGGCATAAGCTTTGCTTCTGCTTCCTGTTCCCTTGCCATACTCTCATCATACCAGAAGATATCCTTATCAGGGCGCTGTTTTGCTATCTCTAGCGCACCATACGCATAGTCACACATCTCACCTGTAGTTATATCCTTATCTGCAGTCTTATATGCACCATAATATGCCCTTGTAATATCATGCCCCCTGTATCCGTTAACAATACCTGATATTCTTTTTCTGATTAGATTAATCACATCATCGTTCTCTTCAAATATAACACAGAAATTATCTCCACCCATATATCCGGAAATTGTTCCATACCCGGCATCTATACTCTTAAGAGCTTCTCCAATCTCTATAAGAAGCTCATCACCAGTTTCACGACCATACCACTTATTAATAAGGTGAAAATTCTCTATATCTATCGCCAGTATGCAATATGTTTTGTTATCAAAAAGTACTGTTTTATCAGCTATTCTCCAGAAAGTTCTTCTTAATGGAAGATTCGTAGCCAGATCGTAATTATATCTATCAGGATTGATTCTTAACTTATTATACCTGCTCATGTCTACCATAGCTGCCTCCTTTGTACCCTCAATATATTATAAGCCCACGTCGCCCAAAATACCTTTTCCATTTTATCATTAATACATTGATAAAACAATAATTTAAATATAAAATAACTATCAACTGGATATGTTTATAAAAAATCATATAATTAAGGAGACTTTACCATGGCAAAATACATAATGGCTCTTGATGCCGGAACAACAAGCAACCGCTGTATTCTTTTCAACAGAAGTGGCGAGATGTGCAGTGTTGCACAGAAAGAATTCACACAATATTTCCCAAAACCTGGGTGGGTAGAACATGATGCAGATGAAATCTGGTCAACGATTCTGGAAGTTGCCAGACAGGCTCTTGCAAATGTAGGTGCTAACGCGTCAGATATTGCCTCAATAGGAATAACCAACCAGCGTGAAACAACAGTTGTATGGGACAGATATTCTGGTGAGCCTGTATACAATGCTATTGTATGGCAGTGCAGAAGGACTTCAGAATACGCAGATTCTCTTAAAGAGAAAGGGCTTACAGAAACAATCCGTAACAAAACCGGTCTTGTTATTGATGCGTATTTTTCTGGAACCAAGTTAAAATGGATTCTTGATAATGTTAAAGGTGTCCGTGAGCGTGCCGAAAAAGGAGATCTGCTTTTTGGAACAATTGAAACATGGTTAATCTGGAAGCTTACTAAAGGTCAGGTTCATGCCACAGATTATTCCAATGCATCAAGAACGATGCTTTTCAACATTAATACACTTGAATGGGACGAAGACATCTTAAAAGAGCTTGATATTCCAAAATGCATGCTTCCAAAGGCAGTCCCATCAAGCAGCATATTTGGTGAGACCTCCGCTGAATTCTTCGGCTGTCCTATCCCAATCGGAGGTGCTGCCGGCGACCAGCAGGCTGCACTTTTCGGACAGACCTGTTTTGACGCAGGAGAAGCCAAGAATACATATGGAACAGGCTGCTTCCTTCTTATGAATACTGGAGAAAAGCCTATTTTTTCAAAGAACGGTCTTGTTACTACTATTGCATGGGGACTTGACGGTAAAGTCACATATGCACTTGAAGGCTCGATATATGTAGCCGGAGCTGCCATCCAGTGGCTTCGTGACGAAATGCATTTTATTGATTCTTCACAGGATTCGGAATATATGGCAAGAAAAGTTCCTGATACCAACGGATGCTACGTTGTTCCCGCATTTACAGGACTTGGTGCACCATACTGGGACCAGTACGCAAGAGGTACTATCTTAGGAATAACCCGTGGTGTCAACAAATACCACATTATACGCGCCACACTTGAATCAATCGCTTATCAGGTAAACGATGTTCTTGCTGCAATGAAGGCAGATTCAGGCATAGAACTTTCTTCTCTTAAGGTCGATGGTGGTGCAAGTGCTAACAATCTTCTTATGCAGATGCAGGCAGATATATCCGGTGCTCCTGTAAACAGGCCTGTATGTGTTGAAACAACTGCCATGGGTGCGGCTTACCTTGCCGGACTTTCAGTTGGTTACTGGAAAAGTACCGATGACATAAGAAAGAACTGGTCTGTAGACAGAACATTTGACCCTGAAATCACCCAGAATGAGCGTGATTCCAAAGTCAGAATGTGGAAAAAAGCTGTTTCTTATTCATTTAACTGGGATAAATAATTCCGTCGGATGATTCTTCTAACATATAAAAGCGATATTGTATAAAAGTAAATTCATACAATATCGCTTAATCTTTTTATTACCTTACAGCACTCTTCTGGTTTTTGTGCATTGCACGAAATTTAATAATGTTATTTTACCTATTATCCACCTTCTCCGGATACATATCATGATTTGCCATACGGTTGAATGCCACATCTTCCCACTTAGTTCCTGGCTTTCCATAATTGCAGTATGGATCAATGGAAATTCCACCACGGGGTGTGAATTTGCCCCACACTTCAATATACTTTGGCTCCATCAGCTTAATCAAATCCTTCATAATCACGTTCACGCAGTCCTCGTGAAAATCCCCATGATTACGGAATGAAAACAGGTACAGCTTTAAGCTCTTGCTTTCCACCATTCTCTCGCCTGGGACATACGAAATAATAATGTTTGCGAAATCAGGCTGCCCTGTAATTGGACAGAGACTTGTGAATTCCGGGCAGTTAAACTTCACGAAATAATCATTTTCCGGATGTTTGTTTACAAATGTTTCAAGCAGGCCAGGGTTGTAATCTGTCTCGTAATTGTTCTGCTGGTTGCCTAATAATGTTAAATTCTCTTTTTCTCTCATAGCTTTCTCCAATTTTTATTTTATTGCAGGGTCACTTACCCCATTTGCTGCAAATGCAGCCGCTCTGTCGATACAGGTTCCACATTTGCCGCAAGGCACATCCTTTCCTTCATAGCAGGACCATGTAAGCTCGTATGGTGCGTTAAGCTCTAAGCCCATCTTCACCACCTCCGCCTTAGTCATATTCACAAATGGCGCCTCCACCTTTAACTGATGTCCTGAGCCCTCAAAAATCGCCTGATTCATAGCATCATTAAACATCGGTGAACAGTCTGGATAAGCAAAACCAGCTGAATCATCTGCATGTGCGCCATAAAGAATCACGCTGCAGTCCTTGCTTAGTGCAATGCTTGCCGCCGATGAAAGAAACAGTCCATTTCGAAATGGCACATAGGTGCTTACAGGCTTTTCGCCCTCCGTCTTTTCAATCTGCATGGCATAGCTCTCCTCTGGAATTTCCTCTGTAGACTGCTGCAATAAAGAGCAGTTGCTATATTGAAAAATCTTACTCAGATCCAGGAATAACTGCTCCACTCCGTAAAATGCAGAAACAGCCTTTGCCGCCTGAATTTCTTTATCGTGCTTCTGTCCATAAGAAACTGACAGAGCAATTACATTGTCCTTTCCATATCGGATCACTGCCAATGCCAGTGCCGTAGTGGAATCCACGCCACCGCTTGATAATACTAATGCTTTCATAACTCATCTCTCCTATCTTAGATACATTTGTAATGCTGCATCGTCCTTAAAGCTTCCTCTTAACTCTACAGTCATTGTTCTCGTGTTGTTTTTCTTAATTCCTCTTGCCGACACACAGCTGTGATATCCTTCAAGCACCACCGCAACATCCTCGCTTCCTGTTATCTCTGTCATAATGTCCGCAATATCCTGACCGATTCTTTCCTGTAACTGCAGTCTTCTTCCAACCATATCGCATATTCTTGCAATCTTTGATAAGCCTATAACCTTCCCATTAGGAATGTACGCAACTGTCGCCTTCATATCATACATAAGCGCCATATGGTGCTCGCAGTAAGAAAACAGGTCGATGTCCTTCATAACTACAACCTTAGAAGTATCAAGCTCCTCAATTCCATCCTCAAATGTCTTATCAAACATCTGCGCAATTTCGTGATTGGAGTAATTCATCCCAAGAAAGACCTCCTCGTACATCTTCGCAACTCGCTTTGGTGTATCCTTTAAGCCCTCCCTCTCCGGGTCGTCGCCCAATGCAACAAGAATCCCTCTAATATGCTCCTCAATTGCTTTCGTATCTATCATCATAATCTCCATTCTTGCTTCACCCCGCAAACTTTGGGCTGAAAGCACAAATTTGCACGTGAAAAATCTTTGATATTAGGATTTTTCACATTATACGCCCCTTTCCTCTGGGTTCCAGATTACCTTGTGCATCTGAATCTGAAGACGCACATCATTCATCCTTTTACTGGTCATGAAATTCACGATTTCCACTGGCTCAATTGAACCAAACACTGAGCTTATGAATACCTGGCATCTTTCTGTCAGATGAAATTTTTCAATTATTTTCTCTGCACATTCCAAATCATTAATGCTGCCCGAAACGAACTTGACTGTGTCCTGCTTTCTTAAAGCCTCCATATTGGAGAGAAGCATTTTCTCCTCACAGCCGCTGGATGGCAGCTTGTAATCCATAGTAAGGCTAAGTTTTTCTTTTGAAAATGCATTGGCAAGGGGAGCAATATCAACCGCTCCATTAGTTTCAATCTCTACTCGAATGTCCGATTTGTTCAATAATTTTTCTACCAGACTCCTGATATCCTTCTGTAATAAAGGCTCTCCCCCTGTCAGCGTCACATTTTTAATGCCTGTCTCACTGACATATTCACAAATCTTATCTGGTGACAGCTCCTCGTAATCACAAGCTGGCTCATTGGCCCACTTTGTATCACAGTAGGAGCAATTTAGGTTACAACCCTTGAATCTGATAAACACCGCCAATTCTCCGGCTCTTCTTCCCTCTCCATTAATACTTATAAATTTCTCAACAACTTTCATATTAGTTTCTTTCCTTTATTGTTCGTATGCTGCTACATTATTAGGTGTCTCGTATACTTCCACTCTGTGGATTGGAAAGCCTTTTACACTCATCAGCTCATAGAAATATTTTGAAAAATGCTCCGCAGTAGGTCTGAAGCCAACTTCAATCATACGAAACTCCTCCGCCTGTAATGCAGCAATTGTCGCACCTTTTAGAGAACCTTTTTCATAAATCAAGCTGTGGTCAAAATCATCACAGATATCCTTCAAAGCATTTTTTAAATCAGAAAAATCCACAAGCATTCCTCTTGTCTGACCCTCATCCTTTAACTGGTCTGCTGCTATTTCAACAACAACTCTCCAGCGGTGACCATGAAGATTCCTGCATTTTCCGGCATACCCCTTCAGAAAATGTGCAGAATCAAAGCTGTTCTCGGTTTTTAAATAATACATTTTAGTTTCTCCTCTAATTTATTGTGGAATAAAAACAGAATTGCTTAGAAAAGAACGTGCCCCACTGTGAGCACATATAGAAAGCCCTGTAAATGTATACACACCTACAGGGCTAAATTACATAAAAAGTCTTCTTAGCAGCCCTGGTTTTATTTAACGACAGGATGGTACAAACGAACTGTCGCGCATTTTTATGCGATATGTCTATTATAAATATTTTTCTGGATATGTCAATGTAAATTTTCCCCCAGCAGCTGCACCTTTATCACGTTCATTATGCGTGCCGAGTATGTTTCCTGAATTTCTCCTGCAAATGTTATTGAAACCATATCATTTACTACCAGGTCAGACAGCGCAATCTCTGTTTCCTCCTTCGTCCATGAAGTTTTATATTTGACCCTATTAAACCAATCCTAAACCGATTAATCTTTTAATATATCTTATCAACCTCATCTTCATACACTGATTCAGTATGAGTATCAAATAGCACCCATTCCACCAGATCAAAACAATCTGGATTATCCTGCAAGAACCGGTTTACTGTATGTACCGCAATCTTTGCCGCCAACTCAACAGGAAAACTATATACTCCCGTTGATATGGAAGGAAATGCAATAGACCTGATTCCATTATCCATTGCCAGCTTCATAGAATTAAAATAGCAGTTAGCAAGAAGCTCCTCTTCTCTATCTCTGCCTCCATTCCATATCGGTCCTACAGTATGAATAACATAATCGCATGGTAAATTATAGGCTTTTGTTATCTTTGCTTCTCCAGTCACGCATCCGTGAAGTGTCCTACACTCAGCCAGAAGTTCCGGTCCTGCGGCTCTATGAATCGCACCATCTACACCGCCTCCGCCAAGAAGAGAGTTATTTGCTGCATTAACAATTGCCTGCACATCTGTTACTTTTGTTATATCTCCTTTTACTGTCTTAATCAAATACATCTTTCTTACCTGCCTGTTTATTATATTACCTCTGCCCCAAATGGCATCAGAGACAATTTAGCAATTTTGAAAAACTGCTTTCCGAAAGGAATTCCAATAATTGTTATACAACATATCAGACCTGCCAAAACCCACGACAGTCCACTCAACAATCCACCACATATAAACCAAAGTATATTTCCTAATATGCTCATATCAATATTCCTTCTCTATCTCTCCATCTATTCCATACATTTTCTTGAATGCATCAAGGTCTGCCTGATTTTTAATCAGCATAACCTCCTCTATCTTACCTGTATGAATGTCCTTAAAGCCTGCAACCTGCTCACCATTACATATGCTCGCTTTGATTACCGGTTTCTTATTTTCTTTATCATATACCTTTGTAACTGTCTTTTTCTTAAATAGTCTCACTCTGACCACCTTCTTTTGAATTTGCCATCATTATCATCCCAGCTGTAGCCCTCGCCACAGCCACATCTTCCCTATTTTCCATCATGTGGAAAGCTTTCATCTCCACCGTATCCATCCTGCTAATCCACCTATTATAGCAAATACTCCAATAGCTACCAGAAACAAAATTACGTTTTCTACGATAGAATTCTTGTTATTTCTCATAATCACACACTCCCTTATTAGTTGCAAATGATATCAGCTCTTTGATTGTCTTTAGTATATGATTTTACGAGTCCCAAAGTCTGCCCTCGTAATTCGAATCTTTGTTCCAAAATCATCAATAAAAACTTTAATCAAAAATCAAAATCATCACTTTCATCTTCCATGTATGATTTTTCCGCAGCTTCGTACACCGATTCAGTATGAGTATCAAACAGCACCCATTCCACCAAATCGAAGCTGTTCAGATTATCCTGCAAGAACCTGTTTACTGTATGTACTGCAATATTTGCTGCCAACTCAACCGGAAAACCATATGCTCCCGTTGATATGGAAGGAAATGCAATAGACCTTATTCCATTATCCATTGCCAACTTCATAGAATTAAAATAGCAGTTAGCAAGAAGTTCCTCTTCTCTATTTCTTCCACCATTCCATATCGGTCCGACAGTATGTATAACATCATCACATGGCAGATTATATGCCTTAGTGATTTTAGCCTCTCCCGTATCACATCCGTGAAGTGTCCTGCACTCCGCCAGAAGCTCCGGTCCTGCTGCTCTGTGAATTGCACCATCTACACCGCCTCCGCCAAGAAGTGAATTGTTTGCTGCATTTACGATTGCCTGCACATCTGTTACTTTCGTTATATCACCTTTTATCGTCTTGACCAAGTACATTTTCTTCTCCTTGACTTTACATTTCAATGCCTCATACCACATCTCAATAACTTCATTAGCAATCATATGGTTACATCCATATGCTTTTGCCAGTTTTTCTTCAAATCTGTACATCTGTTGTGAAGATATATCCTTGATTGAACTTATCTCCTGTGGTATATCTTCTTCCAAACAACCAATAAGTAAATTTCTCTTTAATTTGTCATTTGGAATATAATCTAATATCAGCGCCTTAAACAACCTGATATCTGACAATACGTCAGGATATTTAATAACCAAATCACACAATACGTTTTTCCTTTGATCTTTATCATTCATACTTGAAACAGTTTCATAGATTAACCTAACATGACTTGGATATATGTGCTTACCAGATTCTTTTAATCTTCTTTCAAATTCTGAAACAAATATTTCTTTTAGATATAAGCGATTCCCCATACCCATACCTATGCATTTCATCTCTTTGGGTTCTTTTGTTATTGTATTTGGAAATCTTCTTCTTGCCTCTACCTCTAAGTTTTCATTCTGTATATAACTGAATCTATATAGCCACATAGCATTCCCATGAATCGTTATAATCGTAATCTCACCTGGGCACCCCATTGCTCCAGGCTGAGCAAAAGTCCAAGCTATAATATCATGTTCCGATATTTCATCAATATTCTGTATTGTCAAATAAATAGGTTTATTCGTTCTATTCTGTATCAATTTCTTTTTATTTGCTCCTTACATTCATTTTTCTTTATACTGGTGTTCATCACACACAAGACAACGATTTCATACATGCCAAGGTGTATCAGATAATCTATTATTTTCTACCTTGCTATCACCCGGCTTCCTCAATTTACAATGTGTCGCTACTGCCATCCAGCCCTTTTTCCAACCTCATCACCTAAAATAAATCCCAACACAGCTGCAAAATAATTAACATTGCTCGTTACAATCCCAAATATGCTTATTACAATAACAGCTCCTGTGCCGACCCAAATAGCCGAATCACCCTGATTATGATTTTTTCTCACCTTATACAGCAACCATTGAAAAATAATGGTTATCACAAAAAATCCTACCCCATAGAAGATCATTTCAAACATAAAATCCTCCATACTAGATATCATGCGGCTTTAATGTATGTCCACAAGTACATGTCACATATGGTCCATACTTACCTAATCTTCCTTTTAATTCACCTCCATCATGCTTTGGACACCCTACGTTATGTGAACTAATATACCAGTTCATCAAATCAACTGTGAGATACTTTGTTTCTTTACATGCTTTATTAGAGCATTTCAAATAGGCAGTACCTCTCGCATTTTTAGTGAGTACCATATGGCTTTTACATGCTGGACAAAACTCTTTTTCTTCGACGAACCCTGCAAGTCCATATGCTGATTTTCCATCATCCGGCACTACCGCTCCACTGCTTGATGCCATAGGATGCGTTACCATATTGTTATCTTTCTTTAGCAGCTTCTTGGTATTTACACCTATAGCTACAGTTTCAATGTCAGTAAGTGCCTTTAGCATTTCTACAGTATTCTTACCTTTGAATCTGACCATCATATATACTACTGTCTTTAATGATGTAGTTTTGTCCACATCAAATTTCCAGTTTGCAGTCGGAAGTCCATACCATGCAACTTCATCATCTATAATAATTAATGGAAATGTGGCATTTTCTGTACCTCGACAATAATTCTTCCAATGCTGTGGCAAGCTGGCATAATCATTTGATTTCATAAGGATATCAACACCTCTACTGTCAGCATCATCAATCAGCTTAAAAACCTGATTTTCAGTTTCCCTAAGCGCACCACTAGGTAATGAAATAACAACCTTCCATTTTGCCTTAAGCATATCCTGTTCAAACTTAACGATTGCATCCTGTTCATCCACGAAAATGTCAACTACTTTTCCCGGATTAATTGACTCAACATACGGCTGGAGTGTCTTATCCTGATATTCAACTACCTGATGATTTTTATTCTTGATATGCTGCAACAGCCTGTAGAATACATGATTTCTGCCTTTAAAAATGTTCTCCCAAAATCTTGCATTGGCAACTACAATAACTTTTCCTTTACCACGGGTAATAGCAACATTAATCAAACGCGTTACCTGATTTGGCTCTTTTCCCATCAAATAGCCAACAGCACCTTTAGGATAGCTCTCCACTGCATCAAATACAATCACATCCGATTCAGAACCCTGGAACTGATGAACTGTTGCACAGCGTATAGATGGTATATCTTTTGCGTAATAATCTCTGAGCATTGCTCGGATCAACCTGACCTGAGCCGCATAAGGGGTAATTATTCCCACATCATCTATATTGTTGTTCTGCGCATTTACCGCTGTTGAAAACGAAATCACAGCACTAAGTATATTAAATCTCGAACCATCTGTATTTTTATCTGCCGCACAGTAAGTACCGGCCATATCAACAAGATTTAATGCATCTTTGGCCAGAGGCTGCTTATTTATTACAACATCATTTTTCTTTTTATTTTGTCCGTTAAGTACGACACTGTTATCTTTCAGAAGCCCCTTGTATATAAACTTGCTTGGGAACTCTGATATAGCAGGTGCCATTCGCCTCTGCTCATTAAGCATCACAAGCCATGGATGCCAGAACATATTTCCATTTTCATCCACAATTCTCAGATAAGAGAATATATCTACCTGCAAAATACGCGCTGCCTGATTCTGTGAAATAGGTGCAAGCTGTTTGAAATCGCCTACACACATGAATTTTTCTCTTGCCAAAGCGGCTGCCGCAATTACCTGTGGCACATATGCCATTGATACCTCATCAAACATCACAAGGTCAAACTGTCTTTCGTCAAACATCGGATCAACGGTCGCTCTCGATATAGTGGTTCCTATTACAAGTGCGCTCTGCACGTAATTTCTCTCTTCCCTCCTAATCTCAGCACGAACTGCTTTTATCTTTTTCTCAATCTCCGTATATTCCTCAGATTTCATCCGATTCTTAGCTCGAAGTTCATCTCTTTTTGCATTTAATATATCAAGCTGTCTTGCAAAAGTCTCACATTTGCTTAGTGTATAATTAAAAGATGTAGCATATGGATTTTGCGACAGTTCTTCATCCCTTACATATCCAAAACGCAATATCTTACCATTTTCAAGATATGACTGTAAACTGCTGTCCATCATTTTTACAACCTGCTTTATCACACCATCTACAGAAACATTACTGTGAGACACAATAAGAACTGACTTATTCTGAGCTATATACTTGTTTACAATTTTAGCCATTGTATATGTTTTACCTGTTCCTGGAGGTCCCCATACAGTAACAATGTCATCTGATTCAAGCTTTTCCGAAACCGCTGGCTGGCCCATAGGAACGTTTCTAATATCATCATTAGTTGCAAGTCCCGGTCCATCTCTCATAATCCTAATTGCAAGCTTATGTACATTTGGATTAAGAGATGTCATCCTCTTGTCCAAAGCCTCCAAAAGCTTCCAAGGTTCTACCATCAGATGAGCTGCATTAACCTTATCGTTTAAGTCCCTATCTAATAGAAGAATCATTTCAAAGTCTTCACATGCAAGCACTGAACCCACAACTCTCAATCCGTCAAACGTCTCAACAACTACAGGTGCATCATCCGGAAGATGAAGCTCTGTCTCCATCTCGAATGAATATGTAAAAATCCCCTTATCACTTACGTTCAGCCTATTTCCATTTACAATCTTATATTTCTTTCCCTTGCCCTGCTTAAGATAAAAAATCTCTTTGTGTAAAGCATCAGAATATTCCGATATATCTGATGGCGTATATGCTGTATACGATTCAAAAGTCTGAGTCTCCTCATTCTCTCCATTATTTGTATCTGTATCAGTAGTCTTCTCTGATTTTTGTTCATCATCTACCGTTTTAAGAATAAGATTAACTATGTCTATCATTCTGCTATGCTCAACCGAAGTCATTTGACACACTTCAACTTTTTTTAACATACTCTTTCTTGAACTGTCAGTATGATAAAAAACAGATATTTTCTTATTATTGCTACATAAAAATACAAATTCCACACCAGCATCTGCAACATATATTTTTCTGGACTCAACAGGTACACTTATGGTTACTTCTTTAGTCTTCCCATTTGAAAGTAACGCATAATCCATATGAGATGAATGCTCTTTTCCGAATCTATCAGTAATTATACATTTTTCCAAAACTGTATCAATTTCTTCCTGATTATCTTTATATATGAACTTGAACGATGCATCCACTCTGTCAGAAAACTCCTTAATAACCGGCAAAAGCAGTTTGAAATGAATATCGTTAAAAGTTCTTGAAATGACCGGCTGATATGCGCTCTTAGCCTCCAAATCTGCTCCATTCAAAGCAAACGTTTGCTTGATAACATCAAGCACTTCATCTCTGACACTGCTTTCTATAGCTTGTGCAATTAGAAACTTGTCTATATTAGAAAGCCCCATTTTAAGCTCACTTTTACTCTTAAATGGGACGTCTCTCATAGCTTCTCCAAGTCCAGCCTGAAAAAGCATCTGCATAATATTCTTTTCTGCTGAATAATCAGCCAATAAATCATTGCATAATGCAACACACTTCTTTTTGTCCTGATATACCTCATAACCATATCCGTTTGTTATTTTTTTAAATATCTTTACTATTTCTGCTGTATGCCACATATCTTATGCGCTCCCTAAATCAAAATATCCTAAACCAATAAGTACCTACATTTTCATTAGGCATCTCCTGAACTTTCACAGTTCTATTTAACTCTGCCATTGCTGCCTTGGCAACAATTTTCGTAAGCTCTGATCTTTTAAATTTATTAAAGAAACCATCTAACCTAAAATAAAAATCAGTCTGCCCTTTAGCAATCCCTTGAGTTATGTATGTTATCATCTGACTTCTATTCCTAAAAATCAGCTTGTTCTTTTCAAAATAATTATCTTCCGTTGAAATACACTTAGGCATTTCATCTTCAAAACTATGTGTTCTGCTTATAATCTCATCTGTTACATTGAAATAATCATATGCAATTCTACCCTTGGAAGCTCCGATATCCCATGTCACATCCACCTGATATGGACTCCCATCAATATCAATAACATTCCAAGCATGGTGTTCTTTCTTACCATTTGCCTCTGCTTCCCCAGTAGCCACAATACACTTGATATCCACCGCATTCAGCAATACTTTTACAGCTTTGGCAATTCCCTCACACTGGGCTTTCTGCTTTGCAAAAACTCCTACAATGTTATGTGAGAGAACTACTCTAGCCGGTTCATCCATGTCTGAGCCTTTAAAATCATATTTCACATTTTTACAGAACCAGTCATGGACTCTTATTTCTTTCTCATAATCTGTGCCTTCTGTCAGTTTTAACTGTGCAGCCAGATTATTCACTGCATTTTCTATGTTACGATTGTACTTTCGGACTGTTTCCCTGCCGTAAAAATACTGTGGACAGATTGCTGTATGACCAAATGCATCTGTCGCCCAGTTACAGGCAGATTGATTGACATAGTATATCAACGGATTATCCCTTGTCATTGCATGGAATATTTTGTTGAATACTTCTTTTGATAACTGTCCTTTGATTGGAATTGGAATGACATCCTCATGAACCATCAATCCATTGTAGAAAGCCTTGTAAACCACCTGTTCCTGCTTATTTAGTTGTGCATAATAGTAGCGATCTACAATCACATCCGCTTCCTCCTTTATTTGTCTACATAAGCCATAACCACAGTGATATCATCACCGCATCCAAGCTCACTTGTCTCCTTGAGCCACTTTTCAAGATTATCTCTTACTGCCTCGTATCCATGCTCGCCAATCATTTTATAATACTCTCTACAGTTTTTATGGAACTCCTCTTCGTTCACAAAACTGTTGAAAAATCCATCTGTCGAAAGCATATACAAATATGGCACATCATCTGCTGCATTCTTTCTCCTTACGGATGCTACCGATTTTCTCCATGCATCCAGTTTGGATAAAGAATGTGTCTCTGTGCCAAGAAACTTCTCTGGCTCTACCAATGGAGAAATCTCATCACCTGTAATATAGTTGATGTCGCCATCACCTATCTGAAATGAGAATACAAAGGTATCTGTAATCAGCATACCCAGAAGTGTAGTTCCATACAGAGAGTAAACCTTTTTCCAGTCGGTATTACCTTCTTTGTCTAATACGCTGCCATCTTTGTTCTTATAAAATGATTGTTTTACTCTTGCCTGCCATTCCTCACATATGTCCTGTGCGAAGCGCATATCGCCTTCTCTGTTCAGAAATGTTACCAGATTCGTAAGACCATCCTTTTCTTTTCCATAATTGAGCAGATAGTTTTTCATTACTGTGCAGAAAGTATTTACCGCAATTAAAGAACCTCTGTCGCTTCTGGGGCACTTTGAGCTGCCATGTCCATCTGCTACAGCTATAATCGTAATCTTATCTGAAATTTCTTCTATCTTGCAGTTATCTTGAAGAGGTAATCCATTCTTTTCGTGAGTAGCGCCTTTTACACTTTTGCCAAATACATAACGCTTCATGAAATCCCTCCTTTTTACCAAACTGCTCCATCGTCAAAGTCATCCGGACTAGGAATATTACTCATATCTATAACAAGTGGTGCTCCTCCATTTGCAGGTGCAAAAGGATCTCCACTGCCTGCAGGTGTAGATACTGCGTCAGCATTCATAGGTTTGCTTGCTGGAGCGGATACCATAGATGCAGTTGTAGATGCCCATTTAATCATCTTTGCAAGTGCAGCTGCATTGTTTGCCTGTAATATCAGTTCCTTGTTACCTGTGAAGTCTTCAAGCACATCATCATCTGCATCCGAACCGATAGAAATCGCAATCTTAACTGCTTTCTTGAACCAAGGAAGTGCTTTTAACTTATTCAGTCCATCCTTGTAAGAATCTGTTGGCTGTCCATCAGACAATAAAACAATTACCGGTGGTAATGCTCGTGTTGGCATTGGCGGAATAGAAAGCTGTGCTGCCAATAATTCAAATGCCTTTCCCATCTCTGTTACACCATTTGCTTCCAACGGATTCCATGAATAATCCTCAACCGGTACAGGCTTTGCAGTAAGCCAGCTTGCCCCGGATGAAAACTGAAGTGCCCTGATAAGCAGCTGTGCATTCGGGTTATTATCCGCAGCTGATGCCATCTCCGGAATACACTCCTCAATAGCTGTATTCACCACTTCCATCTTTCCGTCATAAGACATTGAACCTGAACAATCCACTACCCAAAAGAAATGAATCGGTCTGCTTGCCAATTCTCCACCTGGTCTTTGTAAATCTGCCATAACAATTTCCTCCTTTTACTTGAACTCTCCGACTGACTCGGAGAAATGTATTTTTACGCCTGCTGCAATACCTGCTGTCTTTCCTACTTCAACAGGAATCTGTGTTCCATCCGCTTTTTCATAAGTCCAGTTTAATTTATCTTCATTGTGGATTCCCCATAATGCCGGATTCTTTGGATTCTGAACTACTTCTCCAACTACTGTTTCCATATCAAAATCACTGTAAATGTGATGATGTAACAGCTTACTGTTCTGGTTCAGCACTACAGTATTCTTTCCAATTACAATCCTTGTTGGTACTTTCACTGTCTGCTGGCAATTCCAACATGTATGTGCCACACCATTAGCTTCCAGACTTTCATCATAGAAAACACTGGCACCACAAGTGCATTTCATCAATCCACTCATCATATTAGCAAATAAGTTCATCCATTCAGGCTCCGTTACTCGCTTGCTTGGATTATTAAGTCCAACTGTAAAAGATTTGATAAACAACTGGCGCAGCTGTTCCGGATATAACGGCCAATAAATATTGGCGTTATCATGGATTCCCGGTACTGGTCTATTTGTCTTATTATCCGGATCGAAGATAAAAATAGGATCCGTTCCATAGAGCTTTACTCTGGCTGCCATATCCATACACTTGATGCTTGCTTCCTGCTTCCCCTCCAATGGGTGATTTACCATGAAAAGGTAAAACAGTAATACCGCTAATGAATATCTGTCCGTATCCCTTGATGGTCTCGCTTCACCTCTTACAATCTCAGGTGCCATAAATCCCGGTGTACCAAGAACTCCTCCCGGCTTGCTGTTGCCATATGATACATTATCATTGTCGCAAATTAAGACATCTCCGTTATCCGAATTAAAGAAAAGATTTCCAAATGAAATATCCTGATACTTTGCCCCGGCAATATGTAGATTTCGATAACCTTTTGTAAGATTAAATGCTGTCCTGCATATGACATAAAATGATGGATTTACACGATTCTTCATCAAATCCACTATGCTCTTATAATTCTTTGGACGAAGCGGCATGATATATCCAAACAATTTTCCCTGCGACGGAACAATCAGTTCCATCGGCCAGAGAAACGAACTATCCGGTGCTCCCTTTGCAATAATCTCTTCCAATAATTTCTTCTGCCGTGCTGTAGCACTTCCCTTGAAATACCACTTCAATGCATAATGCTTTCCATCACATTCCACATCATAGACTTCACCTTGTCCACCGGCACCCAGAAGATTCACTACCGTATACTTATTTCCACTTTCCGAAGTAAGTATTGTTCCGTTTTTTAACTGTCCCTCCATTATGGAATCTGCCTCCTTTGCTTCACAAGCTGTAATACTTCATATAATAAATTTCCATCATCAACATACATATTGTATGTTTTACTGCCAAACTGCAGTTCACAGGCATCTACATACGGAGTTACCGCTGTTAAATATCTATATGTTTTATCAAACCCCTTTTCAGAAGCTTGAAATACTATTCTCTGATTAGTCACATACAGGATTCCCCGATGCTGTACAAGCTCACCATGCTCAATTGGCTTTGCCACACCCACATTCCAACGATTGCCCTTTAATAATCCCGGTGTACTGTGTCCCACATGCCGGTATTGCTTTACTACCTTGATTTCAAGATTGATTGCTTTATCAATATAATGGATTTTCTCACCACGCTTGAGAAATAAGCTGTCAGTATTCAATATCGGTAATCTTCCTGCACGGATCTCATTCTTAGCCGCTGTAGGAAGTATGGAATTTATCTTAGGTGGCTGATTATTGCCAAATATTGCATCCAATAAACCCATACATATCACCTCTTTCCTGTATTCTATCGTAATTTCATGCTTTATATGTCGCATCGCTGGCGACATTATACCAACTGATACTTAATCTTATTCTTCCTGCAATACTGCTCTGCAAAGGAACCAAAGGAGCATTGCACAATAAACATATCATCCGTTCCCGTAAAAGCATCCTGACCGATCTGCTGTACACTATCCGGAATTATAATAAAATCTAGATTGGAGCAGCCGAAAAATGCCCGTTCACCGATAGAGTTCAATTTCTCATGCAATTCTACTTTTTTAAGTCTACTGCAATTCATAAACATCCGATCAGTTATCCTTGCAATGTTATCCGGTATCTTAATATGTTCCAGTGATTGACATTCTGCCAATAAGTCATCACCTATCCAAAATACACTCTTTGGAATATCCAATGTCCGTAAACCTGTTCCTTTAAAGGCCGCATCTCCGATTGTCTTAAGCAGTACCGGCAATGAGATTGATTTTAAGCTGTTACAATTCTCAAATGCTGAGTTTTCAATCTCTTCTACGCTGACCGGTAATACCACCTGATGCAATTTCTCACAGTCATAAAAAGTATTTAGTCCTATGTATTTAAAGCCTTCAGTCAGAATTGCCTCTTCTATAGAAGATTTGCTAAAACTATTATCCGCAATCTCTATAACATTTTCATTGCCAGACCTATTTTGAAATATAATCGTCTTGTTCTTATCTCCACGGAATCCAGTTACAGCCAGTCCATTGCCTCTGCGACTTTTCTCATATACAAATAAATCTCCATATGATTTTCCCGAATATGACTTATTATCTTTTATCGCCGGACCACCACCCTGCTTCTGCTCTGATATGTCACAGGCTTTTCCCAACACTTTATTACCATAACAAGAACACCATACTGACACGATCCAATCTGCATTCACTCTGCTGATGCCATAGTCATCCATCAACTGCTTCACATACCGGAAAGCAAATGTATTATTGAGCAGATTCGCCTTCTGAATATCCTGTGCAATCCCCATGTTGTATGCCATAAGAATCAGATTGATACTCTTTGCCTCTTCCGGAAATATATCTTTTACCAATGCAGTAAACTGTCGCTTATCATCTATTGAATTTTCATACTGTCGAAGCATTGCTTCAAAATCCTGCTCAAAAATACCTCATCACCTTCTTTACTCTACGCCCAAGGCTTTATATACTGCTTCTTCCGGAGAAGAATAGAATATCAGACTAAACGCTCCAACTAAGTCAGATGGTACAGTTCCAAGATCTGCTGCCGATGTAATTGGAAGAAGTACCTTCTTAGCTCCACTATCAAGGCACACCTGCAATGTACTTGCCAAATCTTCTACTTTAATAAGTGTTCCACCGATACTAATCTCACCAAGTACTGCAAGACTGCTAATTGGAGGCTTACTAAGTGCTGCCGATGAAATAGCAATCAGTGTAGGAAGTGCGAGATTTCCTGTCATCCCAAGTCCCTGCATATCCTGATAATTGATGATGTAATCCTTAGTTGTTGTACTGATATTTCCAGATATTGCATTGCCGTTTGCCTTCAGATAATTAAATGCCGTATTGGTTGCTTCCTTCGGCTCTTTTCCGGAACCAATACCTGTACAAGTCAGCTTTCCATTTCCCGGCATCATCTGCGTTTCAAGACGATAGCAGCCTATCATTCCAGTCTTTGACTTTGATACTGTATATAAGCATCCCGGCTTGCCCATACCTTCAGGAATCATCTTGCCACCGCCCTGCTCCGGTACGGATACAAAATGCTCATCAAAACTGTCATTGTCTATGTATGAGAAGTTCACATCATAGAACTCCATTCCACCAATCTTCTTAAGCTGTTCTTTTACTCGTCTACGAAGTTCAAGTGAAATATCCATGATCTCTGCAACTTCTTCCTTGCTGACTTCTCCATCCGGATAAATTAATTTAATAAATCCGGAAATCAGCTTACGAACAGCAATTGCATCTCTCTGATTTAAATTATTTCCTAATTTGAAATACTTCTCTGCTATATTGCTGTAATTATCCTTACGAAGTTCACGCATGAACTCTGACAGATAATCTGTGATAAATCCATAATCATTTGTAAATGAATCCGGTCTGTACTTAGGAATCTCCCATCCCGGTATATATGCATGGAAACGGTCAAGGAACGCTGTATCCGTACCCATTTCAGGAGGAAATGGATCAAACAGACTTGATGTCTTCTGCAATGTCTCAACACTCTGATTGATATTTCCTACAAAAACCATAGATGCCTTTGCCTGTATCTCTGCCTTACCACGGGAAAATGCACCTGATGCCATGTATCCCTTCATAATCTGGATACCATCTTTATCCTTAAACTTGATACCGGCGACCTCGTCAAATGCTACAACATCCCACATTCCGACAAGACCTACTGTATTGTTAGACATGTTATAAAACAGATTAGCAACAGTTGTCTGTCCTCCGGCAACAAGGATACTATTTGGAGAAATCTGCTCATATATGTATGATTTACCTGTAGAACGTGGTCCTAATTCACACATATTAAAGTTGTTCTCAACAAGCGGAATCATACGGGCAATCAATAACCATTTAGCTCTGTCAGAAAGCTTGTCCGGTTCCATACCAGTAGAACGAAGCAGAATATCCATCCACTCTTCCTTTGTAAATGCCTTACGACCATTCTTTACCTCATCCATATCCACATGTGGCATCTGAATCGGTGTCAGCTTTCTGATACGGATAGGCTGTGTATTCTTCTTGTCTTCCTCGATAAACTCATAGTCAAGCTGGAGAATACACCAGATACCCCCACAAAGCAGACGGTCATAATCCTTTACATAGTCAGCACTGATAGGAATATTCTTAATGCCAAGGTTAGAGAAGGTTGCCTCGTACCGGTCTTCCTTTGTATTAAGCACTACTGTAATCCTATCAATAACTGTATAACTGCCTCTCTCTCTAAGGAGGGACAATATCTTCTGTGCTTCATCCGGACGGACATAGTTATCTCGCAGAATACGCTTCACATTGTCTACTCCCTCGTCAATAATCTCCTGATCATCGGAATTACAATACTGTCCGAGAAGATATTCCAGTACATATACCGGAACATTTGCTCCTTCTCGGATTGACTTTGTTAAATCCTTGCGTACAATACGTCCGTCATAGTATTGGCGGAGTTTCTGTTTTATAATTTCTCGTCTGTCATCGGTTTCGTTTATTGCTCCTGCCGAAAGATTAAATTCATCCATTTTATTTTGCCTTCCTTCACATATTATAATGAGTCTGTTTTTTCTTCTTTATTGATACTACTAATTTGCTTTGTCAAATTTTCAAATTTAGCTGCAGTTCCTATAGCATCTATCTCATATTGTTTCCAAGCATTTCCTATTCTCTCAAACTCTTTTTTAGAAGCTTCCAAGGCATTATTTATCTCTTCTGTTGAGTCATACCAAGTAAAACTAGTTGCCAGTTTTTCCATTGCTTCTTTATATCCTGCGTTCACATCTATAGCCGAGTATTTTAACGCACTATCTTTTATAGCATTCACTAGACTTTCCTGAAAATTATTTTCTATGGGTTTAACCAATTCACTGATTCTTTTGCTAAATGAAAGCAACACACTTCCAATTAAGTCCACATTTATACTCTTTGATAGTAACTTTCCCGTCATAGTCGCGAAATTTCCTAAAATGTCTATCTTCTTCGGTAATTCAATCTCCCTCGTAATAGCTGATTCAATTGCCTTATCTAGTTTCGTATTTATATTCTTTAACCTTGAAATAGTTTCATTATATTGTTGTGTCGTTATCTTTTTTTGATGAGCAACGCTGTTGCGTACATCATGAATATCATGCATAGAAGCTTTCCATTCACCAACATCTCCTATTTCGGCAAACACTCGCTCCCATAAACTCTTGGGATCTCTTACTCTTCTAATCAGAGAACAAATCTTATCCTTATCAAGTGATTCCATTTTTTCATCTGTCAATTCATTATGTAAATAATTGTTAGTATCCACCTTCGGAGGTAAAAAAAGATAATTTTCTAATTCTGCTAAATCAAAGTATTCCAATACCTCATCCATATTGATATTAGAAAAGCCACTTCGTGCCTTCTCCGATATTGATGTCTTAGTATCATCATCTATAGTATTATCAATCCATTTGTCACCATATGATCTAGTTACCATTAATAGAATCATATATCTCACTTTTCTTTCATATGCTGCATACAGAGGATATAATTTTTTACAATAATATTCTGATAATCCATCATATACCTTTAGAAAATGAAAGTATGGCAACAATCCGCTTCTTTTGATGTCCTCTAAGATATATTCTAAGCATTTAGCATTACTGTAAATACGTTCATCTGATGATAAGGTAAAAAAACATCTGTTATCATCTTTGTTATTGCTAAAAGAATATTGAACTTTGCAATCATCTATGATAATCGTATTTTCTCCAGGCTCAATATTATAATTACTTTCCAAATATTCACGCAAAATATCAGACAGGTTCGCATTATCATTTCCATACTTCTTTTTTATAAGTATATATTTCATCGTTATATGAGCCAAGAAATCACCTTCTCTCCAAGATTGTCATCATTATACACATTCCTACTATCAAATCCTGTTTGCACTTATTTTAAACAGATATTTCTCCTGCACTTTTTTATGTTCTACTCTATGTGAAGATCTTCTTCTTTTTATTTTAAGTTCAGGTATAGTTATTGACGGATTCCGTTTTGCATATTCCTCGCGACATATGCTAACAAAATCCTGAAAATCCTCATATTGCTGTAATTTATTCATTTCTTTTTGTTTTGCTTTATATTCTAATTTTCCAGTATGTAGATTGTATATGTTAGCACTCCATATTTCCAATTTATAATTTCCATCAAGAGAATGACCATGTGGCACAGATGGCCAATAGTCATCGTCATTTTTATGAAACTCCCAATACATATTTTTTATTGGAAGTTTTGGACGAAGCATAGTAATTCTATCTTTTATTTTTCTAGCATGTATTTGTTTCATACTCATACCCTTACCTTAAAACCCAAAATCATCAACAAACGCAATATCAATCATAAACTCGTACTGCTGCAAGATATTCTTCTCATCATTTGCATCTGCCAATACAAGATAATACTTGTCTCCATACTTATATTCTCTTGACTTCAAAGTAAACTTCTCATGGAATGTTCTCTTCTCCGGCGCATCTTCCCTGCTATTGGCAATCATAGGCACATCAAATGAGATTTTTTCGCCATCTTCCGTAGTAAAGTAAGCCACGATACTTCTTGCTTTCATGGTGTCTGTGACTTTCTCTGTCTGAATAAAATCAAAGTATGTAATAAGGTTTGTCACCTTACGGGTAACAGATGTAAGGACAACATCTACATAATCGTATGCCACACCTCTGGTATTTGTGGTAAGTTCAATGACCGGTACTATCATCTCCTGCAAAGACGTACCACCATGCACATAATTCTGTCCACCTCCGGCAACCTTGAAAATATCTGCCCCAACCGGAGTATCCACATATAGTTTATTGAGATATGCCATTGTTCTTGCCATGATTCCCTGCTCATTTACTGCATCTTCTGTAATAAGGAATCTCTTGTTTGTATAAAGGCATTTATCCTTTGGATATGATAGCTTGTCAAACTCCTGTAATCTGTCTCTCTTATATAAGAAGCCATGATCTGCAGTTATGAAAAACTTTGGTGCCGATACATAACCAGTCAGTTTCTTAACCAACTTATGTATCTCTTCTATCGCCTCTGCACAAGCATTGAATACCTCATTCTCACTTGCAGGCTTGTCTCCTCTTGCATCCACCTGATTGTGATAGATGTACACGATATTCTTGCCCTGAATCAATTCCCTGATTCGAGTCTGATTTGCATTTGCCACTTCATCAAATGACAATGCCACATTATTTTCATTATAAGATTTCAGAATCTTATCCTTTTGCTCCATACTTGCACATGCCTGTCCATCAACATTCACATTCAAGTTGCCATCCACCTGCATCTCTTTATGTGGAAGCAGACTCGCCATTCCTACTGATGTAACAGATGGCAGACTGCTAAGCATACTCTCCATCTTCGGTGTACACTTCTCATCCAATTCTAATCTACCGAAAAGTTCCTTTGCACACTCATATCGGAAAGCATCGGAAATAATCACAATGACCCTCTGCTTTCCATCGTAGCCTCTAAGATAATGCTTATAGAAATCTTCCTGCTTAGGCAGGTCTGTAGCATTCATTACATCATTTGTAAAATTCTCATTCCACTTTGGTGTCATCTTCTGCAAATATGTATTCGCATAAATATTCTCTACTCTCTGTCTTACATCAGAAAATTTACTGTTATCTTCAATCTGGTCATATGCATAATAAAACCATCTATAATATGAATCTATCAAATAAGACTCTTTCTGATAATTTGTAACCAATGTCTGAATATCACTTGAAAACTCCATAAGTGATACAGACTTCATCATCAAATACGCATACTTGATAGTTGTATATTCATTCTTGTATCTTTCGCTATAATGATATGCCTTAGACATTCTCTGGTCAGCTACCTGAGCAATATTAAGTCCATCAATCTGTGCATCTAAAATCTCATCATTTAACTGTTCCAATGCCCAATCAATAATAATGTCATCTAACCCGACAAACGCATCACATGCAAAAATGTCAGACATCTGGAGAGAACTGTCTTTTTTCTTCTCCACATCTTTCTTTAATCCATCCTGTATTCTTGTCACAAAACGCAATGATTTATTTATTCTTTCTACCAGTTCGTCATAGGCATCCTGATAATTTACATTGTCCATGATATTACGGATAAAGACCACAACATCATTACGCTTCTTAAGAATATAAGTCCTCATTGCTTCCGGAACTGTTGCCTTTAATGTAGATGACGCATATGTTAATATCATACAGGCTGACAAATCATCCATGTTTGGCTTTTCAGATTTATATCCAAAGAATTTTTCGCAAAGTTCCCAGAACTTTTCAGTCAATCCATTATCATCCAATGCCTTAAAATACTTCTCATTGTCACCGAGCATCATCTGCTTAACTACTTCCTCAAAATTTGGAGTCTTTACATCCGTGAGTACAGCAATCAAACCAATATCAATTGTCTGAGCATTGTAGTGGTCAATTCCAAGTTCCTTGAACTTCTCAATACGATGCTTATTCTTCCAGAAATTAGCATACTGTGATAAATGCTCCTTAAAGCGATTATCAATGCCAATCTCCTGTGACATCTGTGATACTCTGTCAGTATAATAAGGTGTTGAGTAATAATACATATCTGCGAGAGGATTCTCTGCATCACTTGGCTTTGCAAAGGCTGCATATACAAGATATTTGCTCTCTTTGTCCTCTTCGTTTAATAAATACTTTGAATAGAGCCAGTTTGTACCATCAAGAATGTGCAGCTTTACATCACCAAGCTGTAGTTCCGATACCTCATCCTCATATTCACCTTTATCATCAAACCAGAATATGATTCTTGTCTCTGACTTGGCAAATTCTGTATTTAATTGATCCTGTATGTTCTGTAAATCCATATTTCACCTTCTAATCCATTTGTGCAGATAGTCTGCACAAATATTTATATTCAGCCTATACTAATAAGTGTCCGATAAATGGTCACTATCGGTCACTTATCGAACACTTTGTATCCAATAGCTCCAAAAGTGTCCGATAGTGTTCAATAAAGTGTTCGATAAATCGTAAGGCAACCTCTAAATCACATATATTTAGTTGCCGGTCCATTTCCAGTCTTCGTAATCAATCCTCTTTCTATCATCTTGTCAAGCAATTTTCTAGCTCCTGTCTTTGACTTATAACCTCCTATATCCGCAGCTTTTTGAGAAGAAATACTTCCATTCTGCCTGATATACTCAAGTATTTTATCTTCTTTTGACAAAGCAATTGCTTCTGTTTGATTTGTGTTTTCATTTCTGATATCAGCAGCACCTGGAATATATACCACTTGTCCAACTTCGAGCTTTAATGTTACCCTGTCACTGCGCTCTGAGAAATCAAATTCCGGTTTTTTCCAATTTTGTTCTGCCCATGCTGTCATAATCTTATCGACACCACTTCCGGCACGTTCACCGACATTTACAAAACCAAACATCTTTAAAATATTTGGATTTCGCGGATCACTATTACCACCTGCATAAAATTCTTCTTTTGTCACTCTGATAGTACCGGGATTGGAAATACTAAGTTCCTTCCCCTTTTTAACAACAAGAATTCCTCGTCTGCCATAATAATTTGCATGTGCCAGCGCATTTGCCAATGCTTCTTCCAATGCATCATGCACATCCACTCTGTCTACACGATATCCATCTCGTCTATTAGCAAACGGAACTGCTACATCATCATCCATTCTGGTACGCACCTTGCAGAAAAAGTCGTATATATTGCCGCTCCAATCACCTTCGTTAGAATGTGTCCGGAATAACCAGCGCACTGCTTTATCATCGCATTCCTCACGATAATCCAGAAAGTAATTTGGGAAAACTTCCGTAATATGATAAGCCTCTCCAAAGAATAAAAGTCCTGCTATCGTTGGAGATAATGTACCATTCTTATTCTTCGCTGCTGCCCTTAGTTTCATAAGGAACTCATCATTTTCCAAAGCATTCCACGGATGTGCACTATGAAGCTGTTCAAAAATGATTCTATAACCTTTTATTGTATCTTGATTCAGCACATCTAATCCAAACTCTTCCAGCACTTCCACATCACCAGATACATCTCTCTGATCTGCAAACATCGCACGAACTGCCTCTTCAGTACAAAGAAAGTCGCCTTCATAATCTCTTTTATAAGTACCTTTCATCGGATCTGTCCCAATGTATACCGGCTTATCGTGCCTGTCTGCCGCAGGAACATCAATTCTTAATATTTTCTTTTCTCCGACAGTCACAGGTCTGACATGATGATTCAGTAAGATGTTCTTTGACACCTTATTCCTGTCATTCAATGTACTCCAAAAGTCTTTCTGATATTTTACAATCTGCTTATCTGTCAGTCCTTCAACAGTAAAAGAATCTCTGTGTTCCCTAATTCCAAGCAGAATCGTGCCACCATTTGTATTTGCAAAAGAAGAATAAGTCTCCCATATGCTCTCAGGAAGTCCACCGGTTGCCAATTTGCATTCTCGCTCATGATTTTCTCCAAGGTTCAATTCATTCAATATTTCCTGTTTCATTTATAAAAACCTCCTACCATGAATGATTATTTGCCAGCTTCCTAACATTTTCTTCCAATCTATCAAAAGTAACTATTTTAAGATTGCGCATATCATACATTGTCTGACTTCTCATATCATGAGCTATATCATTCATATAATCTCTTCTACTGACTACCAAATAATAAAAAATACGGAATATTGGTATATCAATTCCTTTCTGAGTTAATCCTATGTTTCTCATAAAATAATCTTGATTTTTAAGCATCCATCTTTGCCAGTCTTTAATCTGAGCAATTCCCTCTTTCACGCTTTCGCTTTCAATATTAGCTGTAGAACGGCAATATGGTGTATTTGATTTTTCAAATTCAACTAATACAATACTATATCCATCAGAATTTTTTCCCAATAACATATAATCTACTGCATATTCATTTCCCAATTTCTGTTCTGGAAATAAATACGCATCATGGTGTCCAAAATTATAATCAAGAAATATCGAACCCGGTATAAACCATTTACGATTCTGTTTTATATACTGTTGTATTTCCTGCTCATTCTTAGCCTTATAAATCACATCATGATATTGCTCTGCTTCATCATCAAAATTAAGCTTTTTATACTCCAATAAATGCAAGTAATTATTCGGAAACAACGATCTTCTATGCCAAATAAACTCTCTTACTGATTCATCTGGGTGTGAAAATCGTGGAAATTCCCTATGATTTTTCACACCTTTTCGCTTTTCTATTTTTTCTTCTAATTCAAAAGCTTCTCGCTCTTCGTCATTCAAAAATAATGTGTAATCTCGTTCTTGCAATGTCATATAATAAACTCTCTTTCTAAATAAAAGCAAAAGCATCTATCTTATATTTTAGCCAACAAATCCACTTTCAATGCTTTCTTACCTTCCTGTGCTACTTCCACTCCTTGGAACTTTGCATAATTCACCTTTACACCATCATCCAAGTCAATCTCAATTCTCTGATTAGCTACATGAGCAATTGCCTCATCATATATCTTCATTTCTGCAAGCTGTTTAGTGTACTTTGTTACCGCCTTTGTGGCTTTCGATTTCTCTGATGCAGATGTCGCATTGTCAATCGTATACTGTGCACTCTGCATTGCAGTCTCCACATACTTCTGTGCCTTGTGCAGATAATCAGTTCTTACTCTGCCAACTGTATCAGCATCATATCGGTGCATATAAATAAGTGCCTTAAAGCCATTCTGTTTACCGCTGTCAAATAGCCAGTAAATAGGACGCTTACCGGAGCCTGTAACAGAATAAGTATTGCAATGATCCTTGAAGAAATCATTCAAGAAATAATTTCTAATTACTTCTCTACTTGTGTTTCCTTTGTTGCCAAGTGCTTTTGCAATAAAATTAAGATTTGTTTCCAATGATTTCGCACCATATACAATCTTCACCCATTCACAGAATCTTGAAACAATATCATCCGAGAAATATTCTTCATCACAAATAGGAATGATATTATCTTTGTCAGGATTATAACTGCATTTTTTCACACCATCATCTGTCTTATAATAAAATTCACCTATTGGAACAGATGCCCCCGGTGACCCTGCAAAACCAGTTCCACATCTTGGTGCTGACGCTTCAAAGAAATGTGATTTAAATGGTTGTCCCGCCAAAACAAGTCCTTCCTCATTCAATGAATATCGTCCAAACATACAGCCGACAGCATAAGAAATCAGGCTCTTAATGTCTCGCTGTAAATCTGCTTTACGCACTGTGACATCTTTATCCTCTACCTCTGGTGTTAATTCATCCTGTAAACCATAAATATCAATAAAAATACGGTTTAAATCTTCTTCATTTGCTTTGAGTTGATTGAAACGTTCATCGCATTCATTCTCCCAGCAAGTGTAACATTCTGCTAAATCGATATCTGTAGTGTCATCAAACAATGCTCTATTTTGTGGGATAACAGATATTAAAGGATGGCGTTTAAAATCCCATGAGGTTTCAAATGAGTCCCAATCACATCGAGCTAATGCTATATTCTCCATCACAATTTTCTTAATATCTATATTTTCATTAATTATCAATGGTAATCCGCCGATTGTCCCTGGTTGATTATTCATTGTTGGTTGAATTTTAAGTAACTCAACTGCAACTTTTGTATTCAATAACCCTTGAATATATTCCAAATATACATCTGAAAATAAGCATGAACCACCATTATCAAATAAATATCCCTTATTAAAATATCGAAAACTGTTTCTATTAGACGAAACTGTAGACCATGTAACACCTTCTCTAAAATACATATCTTTGTTTCGTAAATTTGAACCACTAAATTTTTTTATCTCTTCTCCATTATTTTCCCAGTTTATTATATATTCATTATTCCCATACCATTTTCGATAACTTCCTCCTTTATTATATGGAAACCATTTATATTTAGAAAAATCAATATCACTTTTTTCATTTGGTATATACTGATCATTTTCATCAACTTCAAACCATAATCTCAAAAAAATTTCATTTTTTCCTGTATCTATTCCCTTACATGGTTTAGCATAATCTGATATATAAGTATTTTTTTTGTAACATTCTACAATCTTCTCACCAATCCAATATGCTAAAGGTTCCGTTGGAATGTTCGTAAATATATTTTGTACAGTATCATATCTTTGCTCTCGCCTTAAAAAAAGACTTTCTTTTTCATTTTGTGATTCGCCATCTAGTAATCTTAAATATGTTCCTATATAGTTCATTATATAATTATCCTGTATAACAAAACTTGTTGTCTGTACAACCTCTCCCCCAATTTCTTCAAAAGCCCTCGCGCCCAAATGTGCCATATTTACAAGTGTCTTCATTTGAAGTTTTTCACGAAGTTTTTCAAAACTAGATAAAAACATCCAACTATGCTGTGTAATCATTGCCTGAAAACCATTCTTTTTTAACATCTCCCCACAACGCTCAATGAACACAGCAAACAAATCTGCCTTACTATCCGAATAATTTTTCTTCACAAAATAGTTTACCTTTGCACTTAGGTTACTTGTTCCGGCATATGGTGGATTCGTAGCAACTATCTCATACTTCTGTGCCATCACCTTGCCAATTCTAATCAGTCGTTTCAACTGCTCTGCGGTCTCATCCAATCCAAAAGTATCAAAAGAAATCTGGCTTTCTGTATCTGTATTCTCTACAAATTTCTCTAACAGCTCCCAATCATAATCTTCCACATTAAGCAAAGAACCATATTCTTTTGCGTCATTCAATGTGTTAAGAAGTCCTTCCATCTGCGATACTGCTACATTCTTCTGTGTATCTGTCAATCCAGTGCCAAAGTATTTAAGCTGACCACGATTAATGCCATTACTCTCCTGCACAGCATACACATTCGGTTCTATACCTCTTGTCAGGATTCTTCTGTCATACTGTCTTGCTTTCATCAATACTGCAAAATAACTCAACTGTGCAGCTCTGTCATCTATATCAAGTCCATATATATTATTTTGGATAATACTCTGTGCAGCATCTCTCTGTGACCATCCTGCATTTTCATATATCTGCATAAATACATCAAATGCATACACCAGAATATGTCCTGAACCCATACAAGGATCAATAAGTTTTATATCCTCCGGCTTTAATGTTGCATACTCTGCCTTTATCTTATCAAGTTCATGCTGTACAGACTCTTCCTGCTCTGCCTCATCCAAATAGTATTTCCATTTGCTCTTAAGTTCTTCATCCGGATGTCCTTCTACCCACATTCTGCCAAGGCTGTTTTCAACCATGTATCGTACAATCCAGTCCGGAGTAAAAAGCTGGGTAACTGCTGGTATTTCTTCTTTTGTGATTTTGGCTTTCTTGGCAAATGCTTTATTTTTAGGCTCTGTATTGTAATACTGATATAACCAGCCTATGATTTCTACCTGTCCTGCTGCCTTACCATCCTCATCAACAGTTGTGATGTTAAAATCTTTTTCATCGATACCATCTACAAGCATACGAATTACATCATCTTCATTTGTAAATGAGATGTTAAGAAGCATTTCGGTATAGTCTTCTGTCTCTTCAAAAAGTCCTGGCAATACTTCATGTAACAGGTTGCACTGTTTGATAAAAAGCATTCTGAATAAATCATCAAGCCTGTTATTCATCTTGGCATCAATGATTTCTTCTCTTTCTTTATCTGTAAAATTCCAGTCAATATCAGGAGCCATAGTTACCACATCAGGCTCATTTTTTCCTTCTTTTTCAGAAGAAAGCACACGAACTCTTACAGGATACATATAGTCGTTCACTTCCATAAAACGAATAGCACAAATTCTGTTAAACCATGTATAAGCCACTTCTTCCACTACCGCTTCAAAGCCTCTTGCATGAATCTGGTCTACCAGTTTTCTTCTCTGCTCACACTGTTTTTTGTTAAGTGTTAATTCTGTTCCTGCTGCTGTCTTGTATACCTCAAAATCTGCACCTTTTGTGATTGCTTCACTGCAATTATCCAGTGTGATTCCAAGCATACCCGCTTTATCGGTAACGGATGCTATTAGCTTATTTCTTGCATCTATTGCAAATTTCTTAATTGCATTTTTGTTCATGTGCTATATCCTCCAATCAAGCTTATCAACTCAATGTAATTATTGTATCTTCTTCCAGTTCATTCATCAATTTCTGCTTCATCTCGGCAAGGAACTTATCAATATCCTGCTCTGTCTCTATCGAATATGTTCTAGCCCCTGCCACATTGCTGATGGAAACATTCTTACGTCTCTTTGTCTTTACTTTAGTCGGTGCTGGAATAGGTTCAATCGGCTCTTTACCTGGTACTACCGGTGCGACAGGTGGTTCCGGTGCAGGCTGATGTGCCCTCTCATATTCATCTATCTCATCCAGACACTTGATTTTTAAAGTATCACTTTCCAGCTTGATATTCTTAATTGCAGCGATATCACTGGATGTTCTGAGTTTCTCCCAGATTTCATCAAATCTCTGATTAATACGAGGGCGGAGTACTTCTGCAAAAGGCTTAGTATCCAATACCTCTTTCACTTTAAGGAAGTCATCATGCACTAATGGATCCATGATTGCTGCTTCCTTTTCAAGCAGTCCCATATGAAGCTCTTCAAATCTCTTATTTAATTCCGGTAATCTCTGAATCTTACCGAAAGGCTTGCTGTCCTTTACGATAGTCTCTATCTCTTCAACTACTTTTAACAGCTCCTGATCACTTACATAAGTCTTACTGTTTCCAAAATATGCAAGGTTCTTTACTGCCTCTTCAAAAATCTTTTTCTGATCTCCCTTAAAGAAATCAAATACAGGTGCAGTATCTTCTGCATCATCAAGCAGGTCATCTCTCTTCTTATCTACTGTCTTGAAGAACTCTGTAGGCTCATTGATATCAAGGATTTCAGCCAGTCTCTTTCTAGCCTCTTCCATCAGTCTCTTGCAAGGATATTTTGGATTGATTCTGTACTCTACAAGGATGTCATCGTATACTTCGACTTTATCCTTTGCTCTGCTCTTGAAGCTGCTCATAATTTTGTCATCATCATCACTGGATACAGTAAATCCGAAGTAATCCTTCATAACTTCTTTTGCAGAACGAATCTGTCCGTCCGTTGCTCTTTCTCTGATGTCTATCAGGAGTTTCTCTACATATTCACGCTTTGTAATATATCTGACCAGTTCATCCTGATTCGTTGAAAGTAATGACAAGCTCTGACTGTTAAGAGTAAGAGACACTCTTCCCAGCTTGAACAACATTGCAACAAGCCACTGCACATCCTTTTGATCAAATCCATACGGTGCTGCACCAAACTTATCCTGTAATGACTTAAGGGATGTCTTCATATGTCTGGCATTATTTAATCCGATTACCTGTACCACTTCCTCTAAAGCAAGCTTATTCGGTGTGGTATCACTTGTGCCAAGGAAGCTCATCTGACCATCGCTGTGTTTAAAGATGGCACTGATATCTGAAAGCTCCGGTGCTGTCTCCATATAGGTAAGCTTATTGTATTTCATTGCTACAAGCTTACCGAGTGCTTCATTAATTCTTGTTGCCGGCTCCTTAGCTGAAATGGTTGCCTTATCGCCATTTACATAGATATCAGCATTCTTTAATGCGTCCTCAATAAAGATTCGGATTCTGTCCTTCTTCTCAATACGCTCATCCTCTTTTGCCCTGCGGATGCTGTCAAAGCTGCCTCTGGCTCCGGACGCATTTTTATTAAGGAATTTATATATCTTGATGGATTCTGTAATCTCATCAAGGAATGTACTGTCATTTGGCAGCTTCACAATCACACTGCTTTCCTGTGCTGAAAGCAGACGAAGTGCAGAGTCTGCATAATCTCCGCCATAAGGTGTAATAACTGTCACTCCGATATCGTTAGACTGATTGCCCTTGAAGAATCGGTCATCCACCTTTTGGTTGAATGGGAATAAGTAACGGCTGCTGTAACGATATTTCTTCTCTGTATAGATTTCCTCGAAGATAACTGTAGACGCTTCTCCGATGATTTCTCCCATCTCCACTGACTCATTGTTGATGGCATTATTGATTTCCTGCTCCTCATTTGTCAGGAAGATGTATATTTCACCATTCTTCTGTACAAGTGTCTCTTTAATCAGTTTCTTTAATGATTCTTCAATCTTAGAACGGACTTCAATCCTGTCGTCATCAATATTGGAAATCATAAGTGTAGTAAGATTATCTACATTTGCCTTGATTTCCTTGACATATTTAATCATAAAGAGAACCTTCAAAAGCTCTACATCGAACTCATCCAGCTTACTGTTATTTTCTGCATCTGAGATTACCTGACTGTGCTGGTGGTCAATAAACTTATGCAATGGATCGTAGAAGAAGCTAAACGGAACCAATACTCCATCCTCTTTATCCATTACTCTGATTGCCGACTCCTGAAATAGTGCAAGCATAGAACGTGACTGATCAGACAGATGCTTTCCACTTGCGCCATGTGTTCTGACCGCAGTAAGTACCTGTCCTAAAAGATTGAACTGATATGGTATGAACGGATAGCAGTCTGCAAAATCCGCCTTATCTGCATACAGCTTCTTGTCCGCTGTATCCGCTGTAAATGTAATGAGATTCTTGATAATTGATTCTTTCTGCTCATAGAGAAGTCTAAGCGTCTGTGTTGCTGTCTCATTCTTTGCAAGCACACGCTTACGGATTACTTCGTCAACATTGGATGCTGAAAGAGAAAGTCTCGTATCAAAACGTCCCTGAATCTTAGAAAAGTCATTTCCCTTTGTCTTTGTAATAGAATCAATATCCTCCTGGCTCGTTACGATAACCCAGGCCTTACCTTTGCAGGCTGTTCCAAGGTCTTCCACAATTGTCTGGAGATTAAGCATAAGCTGTGTATCATCTGCAATATACTGACCGATTTCATCAACTAAGAAGACAACATGATGATTCGGTCCTTTCTTCGCACAGTATTCCTGCACAAGTGATACGAACTTCTCGATACTGAGGTCATAGTCACCCTTTGCATTCTTGCACCAGTTGCGGGCTGCTTCCTCACTCATGAAATCCATCTCGACTAATGTCTTTACTACTTTATCCTGAATAACTGCAAATGCCTGTCTCTTTTTATCCCAAGGTGCTCCTGCATTCGCCTCGAACCTCTCTTTGAACTCTTCAAATCTGCCCTCGTTATCCAACTGACGTTCAAATTCTGCGAGATAAGGAATGGAACCACAATATCCCTGCATCTCATTGAACACCTTCATAAACACTTCAACGATAGCCTCCTTGCCGGAGCCTACCTTTGCAGAACCCTTTGAATCAATATTAAAAAGCATGACATCTGACTCAATTGTTCCAGCCTTTGTCATCTCTGCAATAAGCATCGGATCTTCTATTTTTTTACCATCTGTAAAATACTCAATGGCTCTTTTACCTTCTACTGTGCTGTTTTTCAATAAATAAGACAGTATTTTCAGGAAGTGAGATTTACCACTTCCAAAGAATCCGGAAATCCAGACACCCATCTTATCTGTATATCCATCTACACCCTTTTCATAATTGTTAAAGAAATCCCTGAAATGCTTCAGAAGTTCCTTGGTCACTACATATTCATCTAATTCCTGATATACATTTTCTTCATCCGACTGGCCTACTTTAATAACGCCCTTGATGTCACGGTCAATCTGCTTTTCAAACATATTTTTAATCTGCATTGTATTTCCTCCTCTACACCAGACGGAATGCCCTGTAATAGTTGTGTGAATCCATCGTTCCAAATAATTTCAAATCCTGTCCGCTATACTCTCCCGGATAGAAAAGCACTACCGGCACACTGTCAAGTACCTGATGCAGGTTATTTAAGATGTTGTGGCTTGCTATTATCGGATGGCACTTGCCTACTCCGGTAAGAAATACCACACTGTCTGTCAAATCTTCCTGCAATATTCTTGATATGATTAGATTCAGCTCATTTGTCTCATCCAGTCCCAAAGTCTCTACAAGGCTGTCTGCCATTTCAAAAAATCCATTCTCTTTTTCCAAATCAAAGAATGCTTCCAGATACCCTTCCTCCTGCAATATCTCAATCATAAGATGAAACAGGTCAAACTCAACTATTCTGAAATCTTTATTTCCGTTGTTTATTCTATCCTTGAGGTATGCTATATGATTTCTCACATACAGCTCTTCTCTTGGATCATAATCGAATATATAATATCCGACTTCATTTCCAAGTCCTTTATTCTCTCTAAACGACTTATCTGATATTTTGTCTTCTATCTGATTCAGTCTATCATCCAAACTTAACTTTGCCATGCTCAGACTCCTTTAACTGCATTGATATATGCATCCATCCCATTACTGTGAAGTAGTTCCTCTATACGATAATTAACAAGAGCGTGTCTGATTACCCTTGTCTTTGTTGATTCAATCAATCCCGCATCTGCAAGATTCTTCATATAACAATTCTTGAGTTTCTTAATTCCTGATTCTGACCAGCCTGCTACTTCCTCACTTTGAGCTGCCTTATCGTCAAAGAATCCATTTATATCTCTATCTTCTATCGTCTTTTCTCCAAGTATTACCTTGCCACGATACACATCATATACAAATTCAAAAAAGAGCTTATCTGTATTCATAATTGCAATCAGTGTCAGCAGCTTTGCATTCTCATTATCCACTTTAACCAAAAGCTCTACTGCTCCATCAGGCAATGACGAAAGCCGATTATATACATAATTGAATGTCCTCCGTAATCTGGTCTCATTTCTAAGCTGATAAAGATTCTCACCAATTACCTTATCCTTTATTTCATCCTTCGACATACCTGCTGCCATAAGTTCTGCTGTCAGTTTCGTCTCTACAAATGCAAATACCTGAGACACCATGCCTGCACTATAGTTCATTGTTTCCACCATCCTTATTCTTTTCATAGTGGATAATGTCACCAAAGTCGCAGTCTAACTCATCACAGATTTTTTCCAAAATATTCATAGAGACCTTCTCACCCTTTGTCATCTTGGCAATCGTACTGCTGCTTATTCCGAGATTATTAATCAAGTCCACTTTCTTCATATTTTTGTCAATTAACAGCTTCCACAATCCGTTATATGATATTGACATATACATACCTCTTGTCTTTCATAATCACTGTCTGTATTACTATCTATAATAGCAAATCCCATTATGACCATTTTACCATATATAATGCACAATATCAATAATATTATGAATAAATGCTTCGTTATGTCGAACTTTATTTTTGAGATTATTTATTAAAAGGCAGAGTGTATATTTTTCCAAATTCTACACCCTGCCAAATAGCTATGTTTCTGCTATCAGTTTTATCAATCACCTAAATACTGCTGCATTGCCTTATATGCATTCAATGTATCCGTGTCAGCATCATTGAATGTACTGGAATATGTCTGCAGACTTCCTGACGGATCAGTCGCACAGCCCGTTAAAGCCAAATATGCGTCATAGAAATCTGACAATGCATCGTATGCATCTTTATATTCTTCCGGTGGATTCTTCAATTTTTTCATCAGGCTATTGACTGTATCCTGATTCTTATCAATACTATCAATTTTGCTGCTAAAGCTTGAATCTACAAAAAGATTTCCCAGTGCATCATTAAAATCTGACACGAAATATCCATCCGGTCTGGTATACTTATCTGTCTCATCATCTTTTTCCTTGTATATAGCATTGTACCAAACATTCTTAATCAGATTTCCGCAATCCTCAGCATCTCCTGCGCCCTTGAGCATAGTTACTGTAGCCAGTTCCAAATTATCTGAATATGTCTTAACACTTTCAGCATACTCCTTAGCTGCTTTTTTCTTCTGATACTGGGTAACTCCAAATATTGTTACGCCACCCAGAATCAGAACTGCTATTGCAATTCCTATGATTATCTTAATTTTCCTAGTGACCTTCACACCGGTTACTTCCACCTTCTGTGGCTTTTCGTTGAGCTGCGCATTTAACTGTTCTTCGACCGGACACCCACAGTTAGGACATTCTGACATGCCCTCTATCAGTTCTGCACCGCACTCCATACAATACTTTTTCTCTTCCGGTATCAGTACTTCACCACAGTGAACACATTTTTTTGCTTTATCAGATACCATCGCTCCACATCGTGGACATTCAACCATAGCCATATTAAGTTTCCCTTTCTAAACACCTGCCACCTGCAGGTGATACTGCTTTATGATTCTCTGCGCAACCATCCTATTCAAATGATTATTTACCGCTACAGTATTTGTTCCATTTGAATACATAAAGTGTGAACCCTTGCATCTTTTATATTCATATCCATTCGCTACCAGTATTTTCTTCATCTGTCTTGCGTCTATAATCATACTGTCCACCTGCCCTTTCCAGCTTTATCATGATATTCCGCAATATCACTGGCCCATGTGTCATCCAACTCCACACTGCACGCTCTACTTTTTGTAACACCTCTGACAGCTCTTCCAACAGCTTCGTAATTGAGTGCTACTCCATCATGATCATTCTCATATGTTACTGACCTGTTTCTTTCAATACCAATTTTTTCAGCTTCTTTGCCTGCATCAATATTTGCTCCAAGGAATAAGAACTCCCAGCCACATTCTTTCTTTGCTTCAATCATTCGCTTTATGTCATTGTAATTAAACTCTGTACTGGAATTTTCTAATCCATCTGTAGTGATTACAAACAATACTTTTCCGGCACGATGTTCCTCCGGCAAATGTTTCTGCACATTGTCAATTTTGTTAATTGCCTGTCCTACTGCATCAAGCAATGCTGTACATCCCCGGACATAATATTCTTTATCCGTCAACGGCTGAACTGCATCAATCGGGAAACGATCATGAATGATTTCCACTTCATCATCAAAGAGAATTGTAGTCACATTAACTTTTTCTCCTTCTTTTTTCTGCCTCTCTATCATCCCGTTAAACCCGCCGATTGTGTCGCTCTCCAGTCCACCCATTGAACCACTTCTGTCCAAAATAAAAACCAGCTCTGTTAATTCCGCATTCATGTGATTTACCTCCTTCGGTTTATTGTAATCACATTATATCTACGAAACTAACAGAGCTGGTCGCATGATAGGCGACAATTTCATATCTCCAAGCCTCTATTTTCTTTTTTCATAACCGGGGCAGTTTGCAGAACTGCACCATTTATCATATTTGGAACATATTCCTCTACCTGAAAAATGCACGCAGTTCTTTCCAAGTCTTCCTGTTTTCTTAACTTTGTAAAAACCGCCTGCACTATTTTTTACATGAAGTACGCTTTTTCCTCCGTCGTACATCCGCTCCTTCTTTTTTTGCATATACTTCACCTACTCAAAAATTTGCTGTCCATAAGCATCTAATATCTCATTAATTTCAAACATATCGTATATCTTATTCTGTAAGAAATAAGCTACGATAATATCTGTCTTTGAACTTCTTGAAAACGCAAAGCCTGCTGAATTTAGAAGATCCTTCGCTTCGTCAATAGATAGTTCTAATGCTATTGCAAACGCAAGCACAGTCTTCTTATTTGGCGTATAATTCACATCTTTTCTGATTTTTGAGAAATGTCTTCGATCCACATAAGCTTTATTATATGCTTCAGAATCAGTCATCCCTCTCTCATCAATTAAACGCAATAGTCTTTGGGAAAATGTCTCATCCATCTGCCCCATAAGGCTTTCTATATTACGGTTTGTTGCCAATGTCGAAGACATAGAGTCAGTTGCTTTCGTTTTCTGCATACTTTCAACATCAAACGATTCTACGGCACTTTCATCTATCTCAATATCTGTATCTTTTTCGACATCACATTTTTTTGTTGCTTTTTTCTTTCTAAATTCCGAGATTCTATCAAATATAGACTTCATTTCTTTATCCAGTTTAATATCATCCGGCTTGTCTATGTAATATTTATCTATGTATTTTCCGACTGATTCATATAATTTCTGGTCTCTCATTTCTGACTCCTTCATCTATATCATATTTTCTGTATCTTGCTTCCTTATCCTGTCTAATATTATATCATTACGGCTTCTTTTTTTCACTATTTGCCTGCCATACTTACCAATCCTCGTCAAATTCATCCATTGCGTCATCCACACCATCGGCATAATCACTATCCCTGTCATACCGATCATAATCATAATCGCCATCCATGTATATATCATCATAGCCATCATCATATGAGTCATATGTATTGCTTTTCTTTGAGCTACTTGTTCCAGTAGAGCTTTTCTTTGTACTGCTATTGTACGATGATGCATTGCTTCCAGCTGTCGATTTATTGTTATGACTACTTGAAGAACTGCTGCTTGATGATTTATTGGAATATGATGAATTGCTATGCGAAGAACTACTTCCACTATAAGGCTTATGCAGATAACAATAACTGCTATTTGTTGCCTGCGTCTTCATTTATCAATTTTTCGCAATCATCAATTAATATCCTAATTGCTTCCAACTCCATCAGCTTAAATTTCACTTCAATATCCGCAAAAATAACTGTATTGAAATCATTATTTATTGCTTTCAAATTAGCCTGTAGTTTCTTTTCAGTTTGTTGTTTCATCTTGCACTCCTTTAGTCATAATCATAATCATCCGGATCTAAGCCGGCATCCTCCAATGCCTCTCTTCTCTCATCTGCATCCATATATTCAAGCTCTGTTGCATCCAGTCCTGCCAAGGATAACTCATCTTCCAGTTCATCCACCTCACTTGTTTCCGTATCTTCATGACCGAAAACTACATCATCCATTACAGAATACTCATAAGCATTAAGTTTTCCATCTCCATCAAAGTCAAAATCCGAATCATATAATCTTCCATCTGTTCCTAACATATCCCTGTCCTCCTAATTATCGTAATGATTGAATCCACTAAACAAACCTCTGTCACTATGGCTTGTCTTATGACCATTATTATCATATGTGTTGACACTTCCAAATAATCCTGGACGTCTATATCCTTCTTTTTTCATATCAATCAGCTCCTTTTAAACGATTCTTATTTCATGTACTATCATAATTATAGCAAGACCCGTTTCTTATGTGTCGCATTTCAGGCGACAAAAAAGACTCCAAGCTTCTTGCTTCAAATGCATCTGTAAAATTAAAAGATCTGGTCGCATGAAAAGCGGTAAAAAGCAAAGGACTATTTTCTGTGCTTCTCATATAGTTTAAATCATTCTACATAAATCTTCTATCCACTCCCTACGAATAATTATTTCTAACCAATGTTCCGGTATATTCTTATATCCGTAATATATTCCAGCCAATCCTCCTGCGATTGCCGCTGTCGTATCTGTATCATGTCATAGTACAATCTCCTTCATATATTTCTTTATGTAATTTATCCGCTTGTTCCATTACCTTTTCATAATCATCACACCATCGCCACTCTATACATTTTGTCACGCAAGCACATTGCAGACAAAATAAATCCTTAATATGATATTTTTCTCTTTGTCTGCTGCCTCGCTGTATGCCTTGACCTACAAAATTCTCTCCTAAATGTTTACAGCATATAAATCTACTGGCAGTCTTAGGATTTCCGTATTTCCCTCTGCTCAAATAATTGCCTCTTTCTGTATATAATCACTAATTACTTTATTATGCTTATTGTACACCAATCTCGTTATTTTGTGTCGCATATAAAGCGACATCTATTCATAAAAAAAGGACGCAGAATCTCTCCCACGTCCTTACATCTATCTGGCTTTATCTTCTCTTACCTTCGGTGCTTCCTCATGTGCCGCTTCCTGCTTCACCTCATCCGCACCTCTAGCCTCAAATGCATCTGCATTATACTGATACTCCTGCGGCTCAGCGACCATCGGTGAATATACAACCTCTGCTTCTATTCGCTCAGCTTCTGCCCTCTCCGGCTCTGTCTGTTCCTGTGCTTTCGCATTCTCCATATGCTTTTCCTTATCAAGTTGCACATTCATAGCGAGATTATCCAGCTTATCAATCGAAGCGTCCAGATGCAGTTCCATTAACACAAACAATTTTCTCACTGCTTTCATAGGTGCAAGCACCGCCTTTGTAATGGGATGTTTCTGCTCTTTCTGTGAGTAATCTACCTCCGATTTGTCAGCAAAAGTGCGGAATGCATTGGCTGCTGTCTGCCCTGCTTCACGAAATCCTTTTGCAAGAAGTGCTGTCTTTGCTATATCCTTATCCGTGGTCTTGATTGCACCTCTTACATTTTCCCGGATATCAAGAAGTCTTTTCTTAATTTCTATAAGCTCAAACACCCTGTATAATGCTGCTCTTCCCTTTGCCTTTGCTTCTTCGACTATGCTCTTAGCAGTAGATTTTACCTGTTCTTTCACTTCAGACACCTGTGACTTTATCTGCTCACACTTGGTATAAAATTGCTCCTGTGCCTCTGATAATACCTTTTTAGCATTATTGGTAATGGGTAAAAAAATAGCCATCTGGATTGTTAGTCCAAATGACTTATGTAAAAAAATATTATTTTAATTTAATGTAACTGCAACACTTTTTCGGCCCAACACAAGCTCATATTCTGTCGATAATAGCGGAATAAAGGCATTTATACAATCTATAACATTTCTCATTACAGTTCTCCACTACTTCTTTAGATTAAGAAAGGCTCTGCAAAAGCAGAGCCCTTATAACATTTTCTTTCGAGGATTAACCTCTAGCCAGATTGTGGTAAATGTTAAACCCTTATAAAGCTCATAAGGCACTGCTCTCTGGCACAACACCTTACTTTACCGCTTGGCAGACACTCAAGTTGCCTGTCTTTAATATTATATTACCTGTCATATG
>OIWS01000305.1_pt1 | contig 67361 bp, 51 predicted proteins | sample 1587611 | NCBI WGS metagenome assembly OIWS01 (sample SAMEA3888919, study PRJEB22519) | human gut metagenome | biome: human gut; feature: human-associated habitat; material: faeces | place: Denmark | collected 2010 | reverse complement strand
AGTACGGTAACGTATGTAGCTGACCAATACTAATAGGTCGAGGTCTTGACCTAGTTATGAGCACTTAACGATAGTATTTTATCGTTTACGTGCGATACATGCACAAGCACTTAGCGAGGTAGTTTTGAGCTTAGTACTTGGGCTAGTTATGGATGGAATACAGTGTGTAGTTTTGAAGGTACAGAGGAAAGGTTTTCATCTTAGGATGGAAGCCTTTTTTGATTCTTATAAAACCTTTTCTGCTTGATGAAGATATACCTGTCTTTTGAAGTTTCGAGGATAAGAATTATATCTAGAAAAAATGTAATATATCGGTTATACTAGGTAAGTGTAAAAAAGTAGGAATGTAGTAAAAGAGATAAGTTAAAGATAAATAAACAATAAGGGAGTGAGTGGGTTCGTATGAAGCAGAATAAAGGGAAAGGTATTGTTTTAGCAATTATTTTAATTGTAGTAGCAGTCGTTGGCATAAGTAATCTTCATTTTCAATCGGCTTCTTCTTATAAAAAAAGTAGAACAGTGTATGAAGGCGAAGATGGACATAAGATTATTATAGAAAATGATGCACAAGAGGTGGCTGTGGTATCTAATAATGCAATTGTCACGGCTACAGTGCTACCGACATTTCAACCTATAGAGAAAAATAAAACTGCAAAACCTCAAAAAACAAAGGAAGCAGTAAAAACAAAGAAGGCTACGCAAAAGCCGACTGAAAGAAAAGATAATCAGAAGAAAGCGAAATCATCAGAGAGTCCGAAAAGCAAGGTAGATAAGGATAAAGATAATAAAGATAAGAAGAATAATAGCAATAAAGAACAACCTAAAAAGAAAGAGAATGGAAAAACAGATGAAAATACGAAAAAATATTTGACCTGTACCATTTCGATACAGTGTACTTCGCTTTTGGATAAGAAAGATTCGATTGACGATAAATTATGGAAGTATATTCCAGACAATGGAATTATTTTACCAGCTACCAGATTATCTGTTGAGGAAGGAACGAATGTTTACGAGGCACTGGCTGCCGCATGTCAGAAATACCAAGTTGCATTAGATGCAGAATATTCTAAAATGTTTGGAACTACTTATGTAAAGGGAATCGGACATTTATATGAAAAAAATGCGGGTAATATGAGTGGATGGTTATATTTGGTAAATGATAAAATACCTAATGTGGGTGCATCTAAGTATGAAATTTCAGAGGGAGATGTAATTATATGGGGATATACGTGTGATGGAAGAAGTATGTGATTGGATATATAACAGTAAGCAATGGTACAAATCAAAAAAAATTGTAGTATATTATAAAAAACAGGGAACTGTAAAAAGATTCCAATATAGTATTGGAGTTGCACATAAAGGTAAGAAATAATTAGAGTTTTGTAACTGTCTATATGAAACAGATTGGAAAGGAGAACATAGGATGCAAGTAGAAAAAAATTCTGTTTTTCAAAAACAACATCCTTTAACCAATTTGGTTTATCTGCTTGGAATGCTTCTTGTGCCAGCCCTTACGATGCATCCAATGTTAATTGGTCTTTCCTTTATAATTGCCTTAAGCTATAGCATATGGTTAAAAGGAGTTTCTGTGGTGAAGTTTACCTTATTTTGTGGGCTTCCTATCTTGTTTTTTAGCGTGATCGTATTGCCACTGTTTCATCATAATGGGGTGACATCATTATTTTATATGAATGGACAGGCTATTACATTAGAGGCGGTTTGGTATGGTATTTGTATGACGGGAACATTGGTTTCTGTTCTTTTGTTTTTTCAGATTTGGAACGTGATGATTGATAGCGAAAAATTGCTGTACTTATTTCAATTTCTTTTTCCTGCGGTTGGTTTACTTTTATCAATGGTTTTTCGTATGCTACCTATGTTACGCAGACGTTATAAGGAGATTATGGATGCACAAAAGGGGTTAGGGCGAATAGAGGGACAAATGTCGCTTTTAAATAGGGTTATGATGATGGAAAAATCTTTTTCCACGTTAATATCTTGGTCTTTGGAGCATTCAATGGAAACCGCAATTTCAATGGAAGCAAGAGGATATGGTAGTGGAAAGCGAAGTAGTTTTCAATTATTTCGATTAAAAAAGGGTGATTGGAAATGGATCCTTTTTTTTCTAATCGGATTTACGGGAATCGGTGTAGGTATAGGCAAGGGTATTTTTTCTTATTCTTATTATCCAGCTATAGAGGGAACGGATATAAGGCAATATATACTGTGGTATAGTGTTTATTTTATACTTGGTATGGCTCCAATGGTAGTGGATTGGATGCATTTTAGGCGTTCCAATGAAAGGAATGCTGAATGAGGGATATAAAAAGATAGAAATGTGTGTTTAAGAAAGGAAATATGTTGTGAAGATATTTGAGTGTAAAGATGTAACTTTTTTTTATCCAGAAGATACTAAGCCTGCAATTGAACATATTAACTTTTCTTTGGAAAAGGGGAAAATATATGTTTTATGTGGGCAATCGGGTAGTGGGAAAAGTACACTTTTAAAGCACATGAAAAAAGAACAGATACCTTTTGGTACTGGAACAGGACAGATGTATTATTGTAATCAGATATTAGAAGAAATGGACACAAAACAAAGCTGTCAAGAAATTGGTTTTGTGGGACAATTACCAGATGAACAGATTGTTACGGACAAAGTCTGGCATGAGTTGGCATTTGGGTTAGAATCATTGGGGATAAAACCTATGATAATACGTCAAAAAATTGCCGAGGTAGCAGAATATTTTGGGATTGGACAATGGTTTCATAGAAAAACAGACACACTTTCTGGGGGGCAAAAACAGATATTAAATTTGGCATCAGTAATGGCAATGGAACCAAAGTTATTGTTATTGGATGAACCTACGTCACAGTTAGATCCGATTGGTGCAGAGCGTTTTTTGCATACAGTTGAAAAAATTAATAAGGAATTTGGTACAACGGTTGTTATATCTGAACAAAGATTGGAAGAGGTACTTTCTATTGCAGATGAAATACTTATTATGCATGATGGAAAGTTATTAGAAAAAGGAAAGGTAAGAGAGTGTGCTGCCCTTTTACAAGATGGCAGAAAAATGATAGGAAAAGAACTTCCTGTTGAAAAGGGGATGCCGGTTTCCGTAAGAGCATATATATATGGAGCAGATATAGGTTCTGAGGCAGATCATAAGGAAGAGTTTAGTTTGATGTTTACACCACTCACAGTAAGAGAGGGGCAACTTTGGTTAGAGAGTTGGCAAACAAATCGGGAGAAGCAGCAGACGTATCAGGAACAGGATTGGCAGGAGAGTATAGTCTCTGAAGATAAGAAAGAACAAAAAAGCAAAAACAAACAAGTTGCGATTGAAGCAAAAAATGTTGTTTGGGGATATGAAAGAGGAAAAGAAGTATTGAAGGACTTTTCTATAAAAATACCGAAACAGAAAATTACAGCTATTTTAGGTGGGAATGGTTCAGGAAAAACGACAGCATTAAAAGTTTTAACTGGTATTTATAAGGTGAAACAGGGAAAGGTAAAACAGTCAGAAATTTGTGGATATTTACCACAAAATCCACAAACTATGTTTACAGAAGCAACAGTGGAAGAAGAACTGGCAGATGTGATATGTTTTGGAAAAACAAAGATAGAACCGTCAGTTATTCGCACAAAGGTAGAGCAAATGTTAAATCGAATGGAGCTTGTTTCTCAAAGAGAAAAAAATCCATTTGATCTTAGTGGTGGACAAGCGCAAAGACTTGCAATTGGAAAAATTTTATTGACAGATGCCTCTATTATTGCAATGGATGAACCAACGAAAGGTATGGATGCAGCTTTTAAAGAGGCATTTGCAAAAATGTTAAGAAAGCTTGTAGCGGATGGAAAAACAATTATTTTAGTTTCACATGATATTACATTTTGTAGTGAATATTCGGACTATTGTGGATTTCTATTTGATGGACAAATGATTAGTAGCAGCACTAGCAGAGAGTTTTTTAAGCAAAATACATTTTATACGACACAAGCTAGAAAAATGGCAGTGCATAGTTACCCAGAAGTTGTTACGGTGACAGATTTGTTTGAATGTATGTAGCTTTTTATTGGTAGAAAATATAGTGATAGAAAATATGACAGAGGAAAGGGGTGTGAGACTATGGATAATCGGAGAAATTATGGAAGTTTTGCGCTGCAAAGTGCAATACAGAGAAGAAAAGTGGCCTCTCGACTGTTGACGTTTTTAAGTATTTTGTGTATTATGGCATTGTCGTTTCTTGGAATGAAAGGCAAGCATTATTTGTTGATAAGTGTGTTGTTACTTGCAGCTACCATTCTACCTATGTTTCTGGTTTTTGAATATAAAAAACTAAGGGCAAGAGAGATTGTATTGTTAGCCACATGGATTTCTTTTAGTGTGTTATCAAATGAAATCTGTGCTCATACACTTCCTCTACATATAGGAACCATGATGGTTGTGATAGCTGGAGTAGCAATGGGACCTGAGGCAGGCTTTTTTATTGGAGCAAGCAGCCGATTGATTTGTAACTTTTTTGATGGGCAGGGTCCTTGGACCCCGTGGCAGATGGTGGCATGGGGACTTCTTGGTTTCTGTGCAGGACTAGCGTTTAATAAAGTATCATTGAAGAAAAAGTGGGAACAGGAAAGTCTGGCAGAAAAATTATCGTTAAAGAAATCAAATGTAATCACATTTGTGTTAGGTCCTGTGATTTGTGTCATTGTGGCATGGCTATTGGGATATATATATTACCTGTTATTTGGAAATGGAGAAAATTTTTTTGGATGGTATTTATATGTATTTGGTATTGCAGGATTAGTAGTTGGTTTTCTATTGCAGAGAAAAAAACTTTCAGCAGATACTTGGACATTAACGTTATTTACATTTTTAATGGTGTTTTTGCTTTATGGTGGTATCATGAATTTTGCCACCTTATTGCTTCAACATATAGCAGATCCGAAAGGAAATGCAATCACAATGGATACCTTAAAGTTACTCTATATCACTGGAGTACCATATGACTTGGCACACGCGGGGGCAGCAGCATTTTGTATGTTTGTAATGGGAGAGGCAATGCTTTCTAAAGTTACAAGGATACAGACTAAATTTGGCATATGGTTTTAAGGAAGACAACTTGGTACTTTGGTATCATGAAATTAATTTTATTCGAGGAGGAAATAGGAATGAGAACAAAGAAGAGAATCGCGAGTATTCTTTTTGCGATGATGTTGACAGTTGTTAGTGTGTGTTCTGGAAATGTTGCTATAATTTCTTTGGCAGCAGATCAGAAGGAGATGATAACTGTTTATGTAGCAGCAGAGGGGATTGGAGAGAATGGAAACACAGTAAATGTGGATAAGACTGCAGTACAGGTTGAGGCTGGAACAAAAGCAACTACTGCAATTAAAACAGTATTAGATTCCACAGAGTACAAACAGAAATATACTATCTCATCAAGTGCATGGGGAGATAGTTTAGATGAAATCAATGGACTGTCTACTTATAATGTAGGAAATGATTGGTATTATTGGTCTTTTTATATTAATGGAGGATATTCTGATCAGGGAATCGGTAGTTATGAATTACAGGATAATGATAAGATCAGTTTAATTTATTCTTATCAAAACTATAATACAGAGTGTAGTTGTTATGTGGATGATACAACAAAGACTGCTACAGGAAGCGCTATTACAGATGCGGTGGCAAATGCAAAGGCACAACAGCAGGTACTAGCAAAAGAAATTTATCATGCACAGTTTGCAGATGGAGCAACTGTACCAGGAATTGATGATGTGAACGGATTATACAGTGTATTTTCTTTAGTTCGTGCAGGTGCAAATTACCAGGCTTTTTATGATAAAGTAGTTCAGAAAGTAGGTAAGCAGCTTGGTGAACTTGCAGTAAATGGAAAGACAAAAGCCACAGATGGAAGTGTAATAACAGAAAGCAGCATTTTAAAGACAGGAGTTGCTGCACAAAGTTATGCAAAGATGGCATTAGTTATGACTGCTCTTGGAAAAGATGCGGCAAATATCAATGGCTTTAACTTGATTGCACATTTAGTAGATAAGTCTGTTTATGCTGCTTCTAGTATTTATAGTAGAGAAAGTATGATTTTATTTGCAATTGATAGTGCAAATTATGTATTACCAGAAGGAACAAATTATCTTACAAGAGAAGAATTGGTAAATACTGCGGCTGCAGATGTACAAAATCAGATTGGTGTATCTGTTTCATGGCAGTCACCAGATTCTGCTGCAATGGCAATACAACCTTTGGCACCATATTATAAAGAAGCAAAGACTGCATCTGGTAGTAGCGTAGGATTTGATTCTGCTTTGCTTGTTAAGAATTGTGATAAGGCAATGCGTTATTTAGAAGCGGTGCAGAATGCAAATGGTTCTTATGGAACAGAAAAAGGAAATGCATGGTCATTAGCACAGATTATGATTACTGCAGGTGTATTTAACGTAGATATTATGGAAGAAAAGGATCAGACGGATTTTGTAAAAAATGGAAATACATTATTTACAGCAGCAAATGTTTTTGTAACAGCAGGAGAGCAATCTAGTGTAGATAAAAGTTTAATGGAATTTCAACCAGAACAGTTACTTCGTGGTCTAAATGCTTGTGTACGTTCTTTAGAAAAGCAAGCATCTATCTTTGACATGAGACAGGATTCATGGAAAACTGCGGATATTCCAGCAGTTAAAAAAGAAAATACTACAAATCAGAAGAACAAAGTAACTGCATTAAAGGCAAAGAATAAAAAGGTATCTGTTAAAAAAGGTAAAACAAAGAAAATTGTATTTATTTTGTCTACTCAAAATAAAAATAAGATTACGACAGATAAGTATAAAATTACGGTAACTGGACAATTAAAGAAAGGAAAAGTACAGTTATCAAAAGGAAAGTTGGTAGTGACAGTAAAAGGGAAAAAGAAAGGAACTGGAACTGTTAAGGCAACTGTAGGTAATAAATCTGCAAAAGTGAAGGTAAGCATTAAATAGAAAAAATTAACAAATTTGTAATTAAATCTTTACAAAATTGAAATTATCTCTTATAATAAATGGCTGTGTAGAATAGACAATTAAATAACATTTATGGTTGCATGTATTTGCATTAATAGGGAATTTAGTGAAAACCTAAAACAGCCCCCGCTACTGTAAGAAGGACGAATGCTTTTTGTCGAGAGACGCCACTGGGAAACTGGGAAGGAAAGCAGGAGGATGAATTCGAGCCAGGAGACCTGCCATAAATGGGTAAGACAGAATTTCGGTGGGAAAGGAGTCTAGATAGCCATATAGAGGTATATATTTTGTAGTTTATAAATCAAAATGTTCACAGTTCTAAGGTTTATTTAGAGTGGAATCGAAAGGATTCCACTTTTTTATTCTATGGGAAAGTGCGTTCTATAGAGTAAAACATTCCGCTTGTCTTATGGGGGCTGTATTTCTCATATGTCTAGGCATGAATCAGTGTTATGAACAAGTTGCATAGGAAAGGAGTCCCCCTAAATGAAAAAATTGAGAAGGGCATTTGCACTGCTATTATCTGTGATGATTATGGTATCTATGATACAACCGGGCATTACGATTACCAGTTATGCAAGTGCAGAGAAAAACAGCGTATCAATTGAAACTACACTAAAGGATGGAAGTACAATACGTTCCAGCAAAAAGACATTTAGTGTAATTGCAAGAGATGCACAGGACAATAAAGTTGAGACCGAGGTTACCTTTGATGGTGATACGGTTAGTCCAAGTTGGAATGATTCGCAGAAAGCTAGTTATACCTTGAATTTTACAGGTAAAGAGGATGGTATACATACAGTTATTGTATCTGCGGATGAAGAGAGTATCACTTATCAACTTACATATAAAAAAGCAGAACCAGGTGAATGCATCGGATATGCAGTTATGGATGTGGAAGCGTTCACTATTTCAAAAGGATTTATTATAGAACCTGTATTGGTACCTGTAATTGAAGGAGAAAATGCAGCACAGGCATTGAAAAAATTGATTGAGAGCAATGGTTATGGACTTACTTATACTGGTTCATTAACTTCTGGCTTTTATATGTCAGGAATTTATGGTTCTAATTATTCTGGAAATAAAGATGCCAAGAAAGAATTGGATTTAAGTGGCGTAGCATTAGAAAAAGGAGTTGCTGAGAATATTCCTTCTGTTGCAGAAAAATTTGATGCAACGGATGGTCAGGAAGGATGGCTTGGTGAATTTTGCTATGACTACATGAGTGGATGGATGTACTGTGCAAACGGACTGTTCCCTAATGTAGGATATGCAGATTATTATATGGAACCGGGCGATGTACTCAGAACACAGTTTACCGTTTATTATGGTGGAGAGATTGGCGGTTCAAGTTCACTTGGCGGTGGATGGGATGATGCCTACGCAGTTGCAGATAAGGATAAATTACTTACGGTAATTGCTACGATTAACTCTTCTGCTAATGTAGATAAATTAAAAGGAAATACAAAAATTGCATCTGCGTTAGAAGAAGCATATGAAGTGTTACAGGATATTACAGTTTCACAAAGTAAAGTGGATGCTGCAACAAAAAAATTGCAGGAATTATTAGTAGGTGATGAGGCTGGTATAAAGGGAATTTCATTGAATCAGGAAGCTGTGACAATGGAGAAAGACCAGCAGTTACGTTTACAAGCAACTGTTGATATGGATGAAAATAGTACAATTCCAGTTCATGCAGAATGGACAAGTAGTAATAATAGTGTTGTTACGGTAAGTGACGGAACATTAACAGCAGTAAAGCCGGGAACTGCTAATATTACAGTTTCTTATAAGAATTTCTCGGCAACTTGTACAGTGACAGTAGTAGAAACTCCATTGACAGATATTGTATTGTCAAAGTCAAAAGAGAGTATTTTAAAGGGAAAAACTACTACATTAACTGTTTCTATGATCCCTTCTAATACTTCAGATGATACAACTGTAGAATGGAAAAGTAGTGATGAAACAGTTGCCAAAGTTTCACAAAAAGGTGTAGTAACAGGTGTAGCATCTGGAACAGCAATTATTTCAGCTACGGTTGGTTCTTATACAAAGCAGTGTGAAATTACAGTAGAGGAACATGCCTTAGAAAAGATTCAGCTTTCAAAAACAACGACTTCAGTAGCCGTGAATAAAAGTGTATATTTGAATAAAACTGTTTTCCCAAGCAATCAGACAGATGGAAATAGTTATAGCTGGACTTCGGATAATACAAATGTAGCAACAGTTACATCGTCAGGAAGAGTGACTGCAAAGGCTGCAGGAACTGCAGTAATTACTTGTCAATCGACGGTAAGAAAAAATGTTTATGATACTTGTGTCGTAAAAGTTGTTGCTACTACGGCTGTAGCAGCTAAGAGCATTTCGATGGAGCAGGATGCTGTAGAAATTAGCAATAAGGAAAGCCGTCAATTAACAGCAACTGTATTGCCTCAAAATCAAACAGATCCAATTGTGTGGAAGAGTTCTGATGACAAGATTGTTTCGGTTTCACAGGATGGAGTTATTTCTGGTAAGAAAGCAGGTAAAGCAGTAATTACAGCTTATGTGGGATCTTATAAAGCAAGCTGCACCGTAACGGTAAAAACTCGTTACACCAATTATCCTTCTGACTGGCCAGACTTTAGAAATGGTGCAGATAATCTTGGAATTACCAATGCAGCTACACCAAAAGATGCAAAAACGACAGAATTATTGTGGGCAAAAAAAATCGGTGTTGGTTTTGGTGGAAATGCAGTAAGTACACCGATTTTAGTAGATGGATATTTAATTTGTATGCAGGGAAAGAACTTATTGAAATATAATGCGGAAACTGGGGAACCTGTACTTGATGCAAATGGAAATCAGGTAAAGGGTACAATGGTTGGAAGCAGTCCTTACAATATTATTTCTCCTACTTATGCCAATGGTATGATTTTTGTTGGATTATCAGGTGGCGTTGTGCAGGCATTTAATGCAGAAACTTTGGAATCTCTTTGGGTATATAAAGACTCCTTAGGTGGACAGCCAAATTCTCCAATCACATATTCAGATGGATATGTTTATACTGGTTTTTGGAATGCAGAAACAAAAGACGCAAACTTTGTTTGTATTTCTGTAGATGATGATGATACAGAAAATACAACAGAAGAAAAGGAAGCTACTTGGAAACATGCGATTACAGGTGGTTTTTATTGGGCTGGAGCTTATGTAAACGGAGATTATGTTTATGTAGGAACAGATGATGGAACATCTTATGCAAATTCTGCGACAGCAAAGGTTATGTGTTATAATAAGCGCACTGGAGAGGAAAAGGATTCCTTGACAAATATTGTGGGAGATGTTCGTTCTAGTATTTCTTATGATAAAACATCAGGACGAATTTATTTTACAACAAAGGCGGGCTATTTATATTCTGTCAAGATTGATGCAAAAGGCGGATTTTTAAAAGATACCCTTACTGTTTTAGCGTTAGGTGGAGCAAGTACAAGTACACCAAGTATATATAACGGACGTTTATATGTGGGAGTTAGTGGACCTTCCCAGTTTGGAACCAGTGGACATGCTGTAAAGGTAGTTGATCTTTTGGCAGATGGAACTATGCAGATTGCATATTCGGCAGCAATGCCAGGATACCCACAGACATCGGGAACGATTTCTACTGCTTATGTAGAAAAAGAAGGTTATGCGTATGTATACTTTACATATAATTATACACCAGGCGGAATTTATGTATTAAAAGATAAGCCGGGACAGACAGAGGCTATAGCCGAAGAGATATATAGACCAACAGGTGCTATGGCACAGTATTGTATTTGTAGTGTAATTGCCGATAGCAAAGGAGTTTTATACTATAAGAACGATTCTGGATATATGATGGCAGTTCGTAGTAATAAAGCATATTTAGAAAATGTAAGTGTAACTGGTGGAAATGCAATCATGGACAAAGGGGTAGCATTTAATCCTTCTGAGACAAAACATGAAATTGTGGTAGATCAGGGAACAAAGAGTGTACAGTTACAGATTATGACGGATACGGCAGCAGGTGTAACAGCACAGGTAGACGGAAAAGAAGTAAACGAGACAGAGGTTACATTGAAAGATGGAACAGCGACAGTTACAGTAAATGCAGTATGTGGAAATGATACGAAAAAATATGAGTTTACAATTCGTGAAAAGAGTAGCAATGCGAACGCATCTGTTTTACGTGTAAATGCTTCAAATTCGTATACAAGCAGTGTTCTAACAAGTACACCAGCATTTAATGCAAATAACTTGGAGTATACTGTAAAATATACAGGTACAAACAGATTTATCAATGTTTGGGCAGATACAGAAGATAAAAATGCAACAGTTCAGGTATTTGCAGAAAGTGAAGTTGGTACTTCAACAAAGAAAAATGCAGATGGTTCTATTCCAGTGACAGCAACAAATAGTGGATATAATCGCTATGCTATTTATTTTACTACAGATTATGCTTATGCAAAGGTAAAAGTTGTAGTAAGTGCAGAAGATGGTTTAACTAAGAAGGAGTATGTAGTTACGATTAATCGTACAACAGGAACTATTACACCTTCACCAGAAGTAACTGCAACACCAGAGGTAACGGAGACACCAGCGGTGACAACAGAGCCAGCAGTAACAACAGCACCAGCGATAACGACGGCACCAGCGGTAACAACAGAGCCAGCCGTAACTGCAACTCCTGTTATACCGATTATAAGTCCAGGATATACATGGTATCCAACGATACCGACACAGACACCTAGTGCAACGAGTACTCCAATTCTTCCGGCAGAAACAGAAAAACCAGCAATGACGGAGGTTCCATCTGTTACGAAGCAACCGGAAATAACAGAAACGCCATCTGACACAGAGGCACCGATAGCAACGATATTACTTACACCAGGAGTAATACCTACACCAGAAATTACAATGGCACCTACAGTAGAACCTGTTAGTACAACAACTCCAGATGTAGTGGAAACTCCAGCAGCCACAACAGGTGCAGGAATTGAAGATATAGAAGACGGTAAATTGCCAGATGCCCCTTCTCAGCGAGTTAGTAAAGTTTCTATAAAGAAAAAGGCAAGCATTTATGTGAACCAGACTACAAAATTGAAAACAGTTATCACACCAAAAACTGCATCACAGGCAGCGATTGTATGGAAGAGCAGTAATAAAAAGGTTGTTAAGATTTCAAAAACAGGAAAGATTACAGGAATGAAGAAAGGAACTGCAATTGTTGTTGCAACTGTTTCTGGAACTGCAATTTCTGCAAAATGCAAAGTGACTGTTAAAACTGCAACACTTAAGGTAAAGAAGAGTAAGTTTACTTATAAAAAGAATAAAACAATAGGCTGGAGTAGAATTGTAAAACTTGTAAAGGGAGACAAGATTACCAGTTGCAAAATTTCTAATAAGAAAGTTTTAACAAAGACCAAAGCAGGTGTGCTAAAAATGAAGAGAGCAGGAAAGGTTAAGATAACCATCAGAACTAAGTTCGGTGCAAGGAAAACAATTCGGTTACAATTAAAAAAATAATAAAGTTATGGAAATAGAATTGTGTTAAATTTTTATAACAAGAAAATGATAAGGGAGTCGTAGATACTCCCTTGTCGTTTATGGAGGAATGATAGATGAAGTTGGGAGGAATAAAAAAGAGAGCGTTTTCGGTGGGGCTTTCTATGGCTTTACTGTTGCAAATGCTACCAATTGTACCAATAAAAGCAAATGCATGGGACAGTAAGAATGTAAAACAGGAAATTGGAATTCGGTTTTATGAAGATGAAACTCCTGGATATCGGTTTTATTTGAATGCGGGGGAACGTTATATTTTAGAAACGGTAAAGGAACCGAATGTAGGAAGTATTTATGGAGAATGGTCGGTTATGGATTTGCTTCGTGGGATGTATACCAAAATGGACTATATCAATGCAATTCCAGCAGACTATTTTACAAACTATGAAAAAAGAGTAGAGAATTATGTGGCGGAAAAAAAGGGAATTTTAGATCGAAGTAAATCAACAGAATGGTCGAGAATGACCCTTTCCTTAACAGCGATGGGACATAGTGTTACGAATGTAAGTGGCTATAATTTTGTGGATCAGTTATCAAAGTCATTTAAGTTTTCTTATAAACAGGGAATTAATGGACCTATTTGGGAAATTATTGCATTAAATACTGGCAGATATACGCTCTTAGAGGAACCATCTTCCTATGAAGAAGGGGATATTAATAGCATAGGAAAAATGATTGATTATATTGTGGAGCAGGAAATTACACAGACGGATGGAACTGTGGGAGGATTTGCTTTGACAGGAGCAATACCAGACCCGGATATTTCCGCTATGGCGCTACAGGCATTAGCACCATATTATTTGGATGAATCTGCTTATGAGAGTGTTATGTGTGAGACTGACTATGAGAAATTGTGTCAGGTAGTAGAACGAGATGTGTATATATTATCTACATTGCAATTGGAAAATGGAGGATACGAAAGCTGGGGAAGTATCAATTCAGAATCGATTGCACAGGTTATCGTAGCTCTTACAGCATTAGACATTGATCCATTGTCAGACATTGTTTCGCTTCCTCATATAGGAAAAACGTGTACCTTTATCACAAAAGGAGCAGAACGAGATGGTGTTACAACAAATAACATGATAGATGCGATTCTTACCTTTTATGCGAATGGTTCAGGAAGTAGCCCTGCAGTGGGAGGATTTAAACACGTTACCGCTGGTTATGATGGTGGAGGAAATTCTGGAGTGACGGTAAATGCTATGGCAACCGATCAGGCAGTGTATGCGTTAATTGCCTATGATCGATTTTTAAAAGGGGAAAATCCTCTTTATGATATGAGCGATCAGATGGATGGCAGTTACCAAAATGCCAGTGCGGCAAACTATCAGATTACCTTTGATGGAAATGGTGAGCAACCAAACAAAGTGGAAAGTTATGCACCATATGCGGAGATTACACTTACGAATCAGGGAATGCCAGATAATTTTATTGGCTGGAATACGAAGGCTGATGGAAGTGGAACAAGTTATGTTCCTGGTGAGTTGTTATCTATGCCAGAAAAAAATATAACGCTTTATGCAATGTATGGTTCGAATCAATTTTCTATTCAATGGGAATTAAATGGCGGAACGGTGTCAGAGGGTACTGTGCTTGCAAATAGTTATACAACAAAAGATACTATCCTATTACCAACTGCACAACAGATTACCAAAGAGGGATGTGTATTTACAGGATGGTATACCAATCAGGATTGTACAGGTACACCAATAACAAAAATAGAGGAAGGTAGTTATGGAGACTATACGTTCTATGCAGGATTTGACGTTGACTGGACACCGATTAATGAATTTTATGAAAAAGTCAGCAGTTTGCCAATCGGTTCTATTACATTGCAACATAAGGCGGACATTGAGCAGGCAAGAAAGCTTTACGATGAAATGTATGAATTGCAAAAGCAGGAGGTATTAGAAAGTACCTATGCGAAATTGGTAAGTGCAGAGCAGGAGTTAAAAGCTTTGGAATCAGGTGGTATAGTAACAATAGAGCCATCTACAACACAAAGTAGTGTAATACCTCCGACCATAACTGCAACGCCAGAAATAGTGATAACACCAATGCCAACAGATGGAATCATAACTCCTACACTTTCTGCGCCGCCAGTAGTTACAAAAGAACCAGAGCAAGTGCAGCCAACATTAGCGGTAACGGAAACTCCAAATGGAGAAGAAGGAAAAGCAACAGAAATTCCAAAGGAAATTGAAGAGAGTTCTGCACCAGAGAATACGCCTAATGCAGTAGAAAGTGCAGTACCAACGAACATACCATCGACTACAGTTCCATCAAAGACAGAAGAGCCGACATCTACATTAGAGCCTTCTGTTATGGCGATTGTATATCATCTAAATGGTGGAAAGAGTGTAACCGCAAATAAAAAAATAGTAAAGAGTGGTCAGTCCTTTCCGTTAAAAAATCCTTATAAAGTAGGGTATATTTTTAGAGGCTGGTATACAGAGAAATCCTTTAAGAAACAGGTAAAAACCATATCTTATGAAGCGGTGGATAGTTATCATGTATATGCAAAATGGGAAAATGCTAAGCTTACTAAAAAAGCAAGCATAGCCAGTGTGAAAAAATATACATCTGCGGGGTTGAAAATAAAAATTAAAACAAGAGTGGCAAAAGCAGAAGGATATGTACTATATGTAAGTACAAATAAGAACTTTTCAAACAGCAGAAAAATTTACTTTAAAGGCTTAACAGGAAAAATAAGCAATCTAAAGAAAAAAAGAGTTTATTATGTGCGGGTATGTGCATATCGAAAAGATTCTATGGGAAATAAGATTTATGGACCATACAGTAACCTCAAAAAGATAAAGTTATAGATAATTTAGAACTAGAAGAAAGGAGTAACCTATGAAAAAGCAGAATAATAAAAGGAATCGAAAACAAATAGTGGTAACTGCGTTTTTTATAGTGGTACTTCTTTCTGTCTTTTTATTTTCTCCAAGAGAGCAGGAAGATGCTGCTCTTTTGGAACGATTAAATACAGCTTCCAGTGTACAGTTAAAAGAAAAGAAAGAAATCAGTGGATTTGCGACCAAGACTAGGGTCGAAAAGAAAAAGAAAGAAAATGAAAAAGAGAAGAAAAAAAACGAAACCAAGAATGAAAGTACAGAAACCAAAAAGAATGTAACGGAAAAAGAAAAAGCAAAGGAAAAAGAAACAGGAGAGCAGGAGGAGACAGAAGAATATTTTACTACGAGTATAGTAGATGGAGAAATTGTAACACAACGAATGTATACGTTTACTATCACACATCTAAATAAAAAACTTACTGTAAAAGAACTACAAGTCTTTGTCAATGAAAATCAGGTAGATTTTAAAGGAAAGGTAAGTCTTTCAAAAGATGAAAATTCTATTGTCATAAAGGTTATTTATCAAAACGAAAAAAAGGAACGTATAGAGGTCGAAAAAAGCTATACGGTTTATGTAGATACAGAACACATTATTATTTATACCGACTTGGAAGACGGAAAAAGCTATTCTTACCCCAATATTTCTTTTGAGGCATATGCGTATTTGTCAGGAGAAGAAATTCCAGTAAGGGTGTCTGTGAATGACAAAAAAATAGCAGAAAAAACAGAGCATTGCTATGAATATCGTTTGCAAGAGGGAAAGAATAAAATTAGTATTCAAGCAGCGAAAGGAAAAAAGAGAGTTCAGGAAACATATCAGGTTGACTATCAGAAAAGTAAGGAAAAAATCTATATTGAAACAGATTTAAAAAATCAACAGGTAAGTGAAGAAAAGTTTCAGTTTAGAGCGAAAGGATATATAGGAGGAGAAGAAGAACGAATATCGGTAAAATGGAATGAAGAGGAAATTGCGTGGTCTGAAGAGGGAAGATACGAACTTCGTTTAAAAAATGGAGAAAATGTAATTTCTTTAGAATTAGGGGAGCAAAAGCAGAAATATTCTATTATCTATAAAGAAAATGTTGGAACAGGAGAAGATAAAGATGAAAATGCGCCGATTATTACCTGTTCTTTGAAAGATGGTGCTACGGTTAATAATAAAAATTTGAATTTTCAATTAAATGCGAAGGATTACCAAGGAAAATGGTTGGATCAATCGTATGTAACAGTAACATGTGGGGGAAAGAAGGCTTCTCTTATTTATGCAAATAAAAATCAGATCAGTTATAAAGCATTGTTGACAGAAGGTTACAATGTCGTGGTGATCAAAGTACATGATAAGGAAGGAAATACGGCAAAAAAAGCCTACAGCATTTATTATAAAAAATTGGATGGTGGAATCATTGGAACTGCCACGATTTCAGTGGAGGCTACCACGATTGGTTGTGGCAGTTTGATTAAGCCGACAAAAGTGGATATTCCAGAGGATACCAATGCAGCCGTATTGGTGTGTGAACTTTTGGAAAAGTATGGATTTACTTATGAATATTCAGGAACAAAAGAAAAGAACTTTTATCTGGCTCGCATCAGTAAAAATGAAAATTTTTTGACACCTGCTGTGCCAAAAGATTTAGAGGCACATTTGTTACAGGAGGATAAAAACTATCCAGGAAGTTATTATTTAGACAGTTTAGGTGAATTTGATTTTGCTACAGGATCTGGATGGATGTATTCGGTAAATGGAATTTATCCTAATTATGGCTTTTCTGACTGTTATTTGCAAGATGGAGATGTACTTCGGGTAAGATTTACACTTCGATATGGAGCAGACATTGGTGGCGCTATGGCAAGTGGAAATGGTGGAAATGAAGGAGATAGTGGAAATTGGGAAAAAGAATGGTAAAGAAAAACAGAGGATTATGGTTGTGTGGCTGTATCATAGTTTGTTTTGCTCTACTTTTTGGAAAACATATAAGTCGGGCAAAGGAAAGTGAACAGATATCTTCTTACTTGGAACGAATGGAGAATATCCTTTCTTGGGAACGAACGTCACTGCAACTTGGAAAAGAAGATGATTTGTTTTTATATGAATTTCTGGAAGAGGCAGGAGAAACAGACACGGATTGGTATGCGTTTAGCATTGGAAGAAGTGGATATCAGTCAGATTACGGGGCATATCTTGCTGTATTAGAAGATATACTGACGACGGAATATAATAAAAATCCCAATTTTACAGAAAGAAAGGTCACTGACTTACAGCGTTTGACGCTTACGGTTGGTGCGTTAGGGGGAGATGTACATAGTTTTGGAAAAGAAAAGATAGATTTGCTTGGACATGCCAGTTATCTTTTAACAAGAAAGCAGTTGGAAGAACAAGGGTTTAACGCAGTAATTTGGGCATTGATTACAATAAATGCATTTGATACACAGGTACCAAAAACAGCAAAAGTAGATACAACATGGCTGTTAGACCGTATTTTGAAACAGCAGAATACGGATGGAAGCTTTTCATTGGACCAAGGAAATGAGGGGGATGTGGATGTAACAGCTATGGCGATACAGGCAATGGCACCTTTTTATAAACAGAACAAAAATGCTTTTGGAAGGAAAACATATAAAAAGATAGAGAACAGTGTAGATCAAGCATTGCATTGGCTTAGTGAGGTACAACTTTCCGATGGAGGATTTGAGAGCTGGGACACGGAAAATGTGGAAAGTAGTTGTCAGGTATTGTTGGCACTTTGTTCTCTTAATAGAAACGCTGCAACAGAAAAAGATTTTACAAAAAATGGAAATGCATTGATGGATGCTATTTTTTCCTATCAAAATGCGGATGGAGGTTTTTCGCATGAAAAAGGAAGTGAAAGTTCAGATGGTATGGCAGGGCAGCAGGTTTATGAAGCATTGGCAGCATTTGTGCGATTGGAAGAAGGAAAAAGGACATTATTTGATCTTAGAGAAGAAAGTGCAGGGAAGGATGAGAATCCGTACCAGTTAGAAAATATTCCTTCTATTTTTAAGGATGGCGAACATGTAAAAGTACATTATACTGTGACAAAAGAGGAGATAAAGCAAATCGAAGAATTGCCAGAGACAGTGACAAGTGAAGAGTATACGAAAGTTTTGGTTATGCTGGAACATTTAGAGCATGCGGAAAACAGGAAAGCATATAAAAAATACGAGAAAAAACTGTTGGAAAAACAAAAAAAAATACAGAAGATCAAAGAAAAAATAAGTTTGGCAAACGAGTTGATGATGAAATATTTTTATCCTGTATCCAATGAAAAAATAAAAGAACATAAAAAGGAATGGAAAAAGGTAAAAAAAATATATCAGGAGCTTGGGGCCTATGATCAGAAACAGATTATTGCCTATGAAACAATCGAGAAGAAAGAGAGTGTTTCTGGCAGTCCTATATGGTATATAGGGCTTTGTGCAGGAGGCATTTGTCTGTTAGGAATAATGGCGATAACAGTGAAAAAATTTAACACGAATGTAGAAAATGAAAATTAAAACGTTTTGTAAACGTATAAGCAAGAAAGGATAGCGAGGAAGAAAAGAATGGAGAAAATACAACAGCTTCAAAGAGAGATAGAAAAAGCAATTACGGGAAAAGGCGAACAGTTGACGTTGATTTTATCCGCATGGCTGGCAGGAGGAAATATATTATTAGAGGATATTCCTGGGGTAGGGAAAACAACATTGGCAGTTGCTATGAGTCGGGCAATGGGAATTTCTTATCAGAGAGTGCAGTTTACACCTGAAATTATTCCGTCTGATATTGTGGGGTATACCAGTTATCAGCCTGAAACTGGAACTTATGTTTACCAAGAGGGAGCTATTTTGTGTCATTTATTTTTGGCAGATGAACTTAATCGAGCCTCTGGGAAAACACAGGCAGCTTTATTAGAGGCAATGGAGGAAAAACAGATTACGGTAGATAAGGAGACCAGAAAATTACCAGATCCTTTTTGTGTGATTGCAACACAAAATCCCTATGGTGCGGTAGGAACGCAGAAACTTCCACAGTCGCAGATGGATCGATTTATGGTAAGGCTTTCTTTAGGCTATCCAGATCACGAAAGTCAAATAAAGATTATCCAGATGCGGGCATGTGCAAATCCAATATCTGAGATACAGCCAGTAATGACAAAAGAGGAATTATTGGAATGCAAGGAAAAGGTGAAGCAGGTAGAGGTGCATGATACCGTATTGGATTATATGGTTTCGTTGGCAGAGGAAACGAGGAAACATCCCTATGTGCAGATTGGTGTAAGTCCTCGTGGTATTTTGGCACTTTACAATATGGCAAGGGCATATGCGTTTATGGCAGGGAGAAATTATGTAATACCAGATGATGTAGCTGAAATCTTTTCTGCGGTCTGTGCGCATCGTATTGTAAAAAACGGAAAAGGAGAACATAGAACAAGAGAGCAGATTATGGAGGAGGTTTTAAAGAGTGTTCCAATTCCAAAGAAAAAATAAATCCGCATTAGTAAGGGAAAAAAGAAGGGTATGGATACGGCGGTTTCTTTGGCTGGCTCTTTTTTGTGTAGTTGTAGTAGTACAATTGATATGGAATGTATATGTGCTTGAAAAATTTGTGTATACGTTGTTTTTGTTACCTGTTTGTACTTGGTGCATTAGGGAAAAAAGAAAAGTAGAGATTGAAATAAATGGGAGTGCAGAGCAGGAAGAACATGGGCAGACAAAACTGGAATTTGTAGTGAAAAAAGCTGGGAAATTACCATGGGTAGGCAGAGTTTGTTGTCAGGTACAAGCATGTAATCTACGAAATGGACAAAGAATGGAAACACTGGTAACTTTTTTTTACAGGGGAAAAGAAAACTACCAATTTACATTATCCAGTGATTGGGCTGGGGTTGTAGAAATTTCTATGAAAACTATTTTGATTGAGGATATGCTTGGCGTATGGAAGAAAGAATGGAAATGCAATAAAACTACAAGGTGCTTATTCGGACCGAAAGAAGAAAAGAGAATGAAAGCACAAAGTCAGACACGGGAAAGTCTGGAGGGAATTTTGGAAAATGAGAAGAAGGGAATAGAGTTTGGAGAATTATCAGGTATTCGTGAGTTTCAGAAGGGGGATAACAGAAAACATATCCATTATAAAGCAACCCAAAAGTATGGAACTGTAATGGTGAAAGAATTTGTAAAAGACGAGGAAGAAGAAGTATGCTATCATGTTCATTTTCCTTGGGAGAGGACGGAAAAGAACTGGGAAGTGATTGAGTCATACATTGCATATTTATTTGAAACGGTAGAACAGGCAGTAAAGTCGGGAATGGCAGTAAAGGTTTGTTGGATAGAAAAAAGCAGTGGAGAGGAAAAAACAGAGCATATAAGCAATTTACTACAATGGAAACAGCTTTGTTGGACATTGTTGTCTGTGGACACTCTGCCACATGAGGTATAAAAGGAGCAGAAATGATAATCCAAAGAGAAGAAAGAAAGGGAAAAGGGCATAGGGAAAAGTGGATTGGCACGATTTTGGTAGTTCTTGCCTTTGTGGGAATACTGTTTTTCCGTACTGGTATGTTGTTATTGGGAAATAGGTGTCTGCGTGTCGTAGAAAAGAGATTTGGAATATTATTGCCAGAATATAGTTGCCATCCGTATCAAGCCATGTTTGAGCAGGTAGGAGCAATCGTAACAATTGTATTACTTTTAATTGGTGTGTATCTGCTTGGCAGGGAAGGTTGGAAACGAGGAGAGAAAAGTCATTTTGTTGTATTGGTAAGCTTTTTTCTATTGCTGGGAATTATGTTGCTAATTCCTTTTTCTGGGGAAAACTGGTGGGATAGAGCGCAAAATTGGTGTGAAAAACAGGTGAAGATGGTACGATATGGTGGAGAAACTTCCACGTTACCAAAAGGAGATTTTCGTGGAATAGGAGAGCGAAAAAGGAAAAAAGGAGTAGCGTTACAGGTTGTAATGGAGAAACCTGCTGATTTGTACTTGCGAGGCTTTGTAGGTGCAAAATATACGGGAAGTGGGTGGAAACTGATGGACGGAGACGCTATATATGCATCCAAAGAAGTGTTGCGTAAATTACAAAAGAATGATTTTTCGTATGCTTCACAGTTAGGAAGCAGTGCAAAGCTTTGTCAGGTTGGAGAGGAAAATTGTATAGCGATTAAAGTAAAGGGAGCCGATCGAGAGTATGTGTATACTCCCTATGGATTGCTGGAACAAGAGCTTCCTACAAGCAGTTCTTATCGTGAAGACGGATTGTGGAGTAAAGGAATTAGGGGACAAAAGAGTTATCAGTATAAGGCATATTCTAATGTGGTATCGAATTATCCATCTATTTCCATGAAAATATATCATGCCAAGGGAGCAGAGGACTACCTGATTGCGGAAAGTTACTATAATACTTATGTATATGAGAAGTATCTTACGATTCCAGAAGAGATAGAAAATTATTTAAAGAAGGAAGTAGGCGAGGTTAAAACAGACAAGAATCATATTTCCTATGAGGAGGCAAATGCGATTGTCAGTGACTTTTTAGCACAGCATTTGTCCTATAGCGAAAAGGTAAAAAAGTACGCAGGAGCATCGGATTTTGTACTTTGGGTATTACAGGAGGAAAAAAAGGGGTATGATTTACATTATGCGACAGTGGCAACTTTTCTTTATCGTTATCTGGGAATCCCAGCCCGTTATGTAGAGGGATATTGTGTAACAAAAGAGGATGTGGCATATAAGACTTCGTATGATATGATAGAGGTTTCAGAGGATCATGGACATGCTTGGGTAGAAATTTATCAGGATGGTGCAGGATTTATTCCTATGGAGGTAGATCCAAGTTATCAGGGAAAAATGAGTAGACCAAAACAGGGAGCAGAAGGAACAAAAAATCGGGTGAAAGAGCGAAGTGATACTGCGAAAGAGGAAAATAGTATACATAAAACAAATCCTTCAAAGGCAGAAAAACAAACGAAAGACAAAAAAAGAAACGATACATGGATATATGAAAGTGTATGTGTTGCTTTGCTTCTTCTTGTGTGTTTCATTGGATTTCTTCTTGTCAAAAACAAGGCTCAAAGAAAGAATATGCATCGAAAAATAGAAAGGCAGTATCGAAAATTATTAAAAAGGTTGAAAAGAAAGGGTGCTGTAATTCAGTTGCCACCAACAATGTGGATAAAACAGATGGAAGAAAAAGTCAAGGGGTGTACCTTACAAGAGTTAAAAATGGCAATACAAATCGGAGAAAAAAATAGGTATAGTAAAGAAAATTGTAAGAAAGAGGAATGGAAGCTATTAAAGTATGTGTATCGCAAAATAAGATAAATGCTTCTTTGAAAATAGAAACGGCTTCAGGTAGTTGTATCGTAGGATACCTATCTATCTGAAGCCGTTTTTTTACGATATGATGTTAGGAGCAAAAGACTTTTTTCCCTTGGTATCATCAATATTGTAGTTTGTAATAAGTAGATGTTGTGCGTTTTTATCATTACGATCTTGAAAGCTTACAAAATATTTTTTATCAAATTTATGCAGTTGAAGTACATTCCCATTGGCACATTTGGTTCCTGGCTCATACAGGGATAAAATGAAATCTGTATTTTTAATAATTAGCATAAAGTTTGCCTTGCATTTTTTTAATAGAAAATTGGCAAGACGTTTTTGTTCTGCTTTCCCAAAAGCATTGTTGGCGTAAGTGCTAAATTCGGTATCATAAGGTGGGTCCAAAAAAATAAAATCCTGTTTGTGTGGTTTGTGTGCAAGGAAGAAATCTTCAAAGTCCTGATTACAAATGCAAGTATTTTTTAATTGTTCCACTAATTCCGCAGACGAAAAATAGGCAATTTTTTTACTTAAATTTTTTTGATTATAAGAAATTCCGCCATAAGGAACATTAAATTTTCCGCTTTTGTTGTATCGGAACATGGAAGAATAACAAAATTCACGAATGAAGAAATAGATAGCAGTAGCAAAAGGCTTTGAAATATGCAATTCTTCAATGTGATTGTAAAGGTAGCGGAAATGCATATAAAAAGCATTTTTAAAGGCACCTTCAATATTTTGCGTAATATCTTCTTCGCAAAGTGTTCCTTTTTTTTCTTCAATGGATGCCATACGAATAACTTTATTTGTATAGCTTTTAATCAGTTCTGTAATAAAATTTTCCAGTGCTATATTAAAGTTACTTTTTAACAGATCATTGAATTCTCCTGCATGGCTACACAAAAACTCTGTTGTTTGGTCAGAAAGCTGTTGCTTATCAATTTTTTTTGTTCGATACAATTCATAAATTTCCCGTAATTTTTTGGCATGTTTTTGCGTTAAATTGGAAATGTTGATCCAATTATTATTAATGCCGCAAATTTTAGAGAAAAAATCTTCATTTTGTTCAGCAATCATTTCATATAGATGGATTAACTCGCTGGATTTGTCATTGATATAGTAATGTTTGCAGTCTAAAGAAAAGTAGACAGCACCACCACCAATAAATGGTTCAAAATAATTCGCAGTTTTCTTTGGAAGATTCGGTAAAATATATTTTAATTCTTTTTCTTTTCCGCCAGGATATTTCAAAAGCGGAGAAAGTCTGTTTTCTTTTGGTTTTATACTCATAATACGCCTCGCAAATGTATATAATTTATATTCGGTAGAAATAGTTATGAAATAATATGCATTGTGTACATATGTTCGATTTTTATTATAACAAATTTTAATATGTGAAACAAGAAAAATATGTTAAGAGGTAAACGTATTTACAGCCTTAGCAATTTTTTGTTCCCATAAATGATAGTCCGCCAGTTTTTCGGCAGATAGGGAGAGAGATTCCAAAAAGGAGAGTAGTTCTGTTATAGGCAATTCCTGTTGATAACAATGTTGAATGACTGCTACATACTGCGGAATTGTCAAGGGAACTACTGGAATTTTTTTCCCAAGCCAGCTTTCTCTGTTTAATAAAAAGAATTGCCACATAGTGCGCAAGTGGATGCGGGAAGAAATAAATAATCCTAATACTTGTTTATCAGGTGTTCGTTCCATAAAATGGAGTACATGGTCAATTACACTGGATGCTTCATGTTCCCACTGGCGTACACCTGTCATAAGGGAAACCTCAGGTAATAGAATTGTATTATCAAGGTAGAGTTCCATATCAGGTATGTTTCCAACTCCAGGGGCAAAGCTGCGTGGAGAAAGGTCCTCTTCAATATTGAAATTTCGTTTCATGCGATGTTTCCCCTGCACCGCAATCAAGGATTTCCAAGTATTTACCTCTAGCCAAAGTGCACTCATATCATCATTTGCCAGAATATCATCAAACTTTTCAAGGATAAATTGACGCTCTTTTTCTGTTTTGGATGCAACGCGAATAAAGTAATCCTCATTGTGATTAGTGATTGCTTTATCAATTGTTTTTTCCATGTCCTTTAGAGCTGAAATATTATCTGTCTTTTGCGTTTGTGCAAGTAGTAGATTGAGGTCAGCTTGTGAGACAAAAGTGGTTTGCTCGTAATCCTTTACTGGTGAAGGTGCCTCTTTTTTTGACAGAAGTCCCTGTAAAACAGTTAATTTTTCCTGTATCAATTCTTGCCGTTCGGTGGCATTATCCCATGGAAGCATTATATTGTTGCTGCTGCCGTACCATTGCATATAGGTATCGATATCCGAAATATCTTCTGGATAAGAAAAGGAAAAGGTTCGTTGGAGAAGCTCTACCTTCTTTTTGGCATGAGTGGCTATTCGAACTTTCGTTGCAAGACTTCTTCCAGATAAACGAAATAAACCTGTATAGACTAAGGAACGTGACAAAGCCTCGGCATAATCGTAGAAACTGTCTACTTTATTTTGCAGTTTTCCATAGTATGTTTCATATATGCTGGAAAAAAGTTGCTTGATTTTTTTCGTGTCCAGTTTGTTTGTCAGTAAGGCATACTGTTTTTTGAAATCTTCAATTGCTGCAAGCATACGAGAAATTTGTGCTGGTTCATCGCAACCAAATAAAAGTGCAAGCTCACTTCTGTTAAGACTTTCGAACTTTGTAAATGCTGATAAAACAAGCTGCATCGGAAAAATATCTGGATGCTTGCAGGGAGATTTGATTTTCTGAATTGGATTTGGAAGATGAAGCTTTAATAATTGTTTTAAATATTGCTCCTGGTCAAATTGGTTTTGTATGATTTGATGACCACATTCCGTTACATGTATGATTCCTTTTTTGGAAACATATCCGAAACCTAAAAATTCATAGGTGCTTTTATCATTTCTTCCGTTACTCTCTGTTTCCTTTCTATCGTAAGAACCGGATAAATAATCCTCATAGGAAATCGTAGAAAGCCAGTTATCTTCTTCTCCATGTGCATGATAAATATAGGAACGCCTGACTGGATAGATTTTTTTTTGATTAAATGCACTGACCGATGTACTTGTCTCATTCCAGTTTTGTCCCTGTAATTTTCCAAAATAGGGGAACCATTGGATTGTTTTTATAATACTTCTTGGTTTTGTCCTCCAATACCAGCTCATGGAAGTGCTCCTTTCTTTTTTATTGCATTTATTGCATATTAGGCAATTGCAAAATTTTCTTTTGGTTGTTTAAAATTTACATGAATAGGGTGTTGCATGTAAAATTCAAATAAAGTTTTTTCATTACTGTTTACTATACCACATGAAAATAGGAAAAGAAAGCAAAGAAACTGAGATGTTTTGGCATTGAAAAGGGAGGGGAGGGTTGTTATAATGAAAAGAAAAACAGATACTACCATAAGAAAGGGCAGGAAAAGTATGAGAAATATACGTTTGGTTTTAGAATATGATGGTTCTAGATATGATGGATGGCAGAAACAAGCAAGAAAGGGAAGTAATACAATTCAGGATAAATTGGAAAGTGTATTGGAAAAGATGGAAGGAGAAAAAATTGAGGTAATCGGAGCTGCGAGAACAGAAGCAGGAGTACATGCGTATGCACAGATTGCCAATTTTAAGACAAATACAGATATGAAAATGTATGAGATAAAACATTATCTGAATCGATTTTTACCGATGGATATTGCAGTACTTGAGGTAGATGAAGTACCAGAACGGTTTCACAGTAGTTATCTTGCAAAATCTTTTAAATATGAGTATAAGATTTCTATGGGAGAAGTACCTTCTGTTTTTCAGCGAAAGTATAATTACTATAGTTTTCATAAGTTGGATAGTTTAAAAATGCAGGATGCAGCAAAGTATTTGATAGGGAAACATGACTTTAAGACATTTTCAGACAATAAAAGAATGAAGAAATCTACCATCAGAGAGATTTATGATATTGATATTTATGCCGGAATCGATGAGATGAGTATTACTATACATGGGGATGATTTTTGGCCAAGAATGGTACGCATTATTGTTGGTACACTGATGCAGGTTGGACGAGGAGAAATAGAACCGAAAACTATGAAGACAATTCTGGAGAGTTGCGATAGGGAAAAAGCAGGGGAGGCTGCAGAGGCAAAGGGACTATTTTTGCAGGAAGTGTATTACTAAAAAAGAAAAAGCCAAAGTCGATTGTTTCTAATCCTATATCATAGTTTGTGGTTTATGGTAAAACAAGGGTGCTTGAAATGCTGGAAAATATGGTAAAGTTATAGTGCTTTGTGAAAGGCGGAAGGTTGACAGATTGGCTTTATAGAGGTATCATAAAAAGTACGTGTAATGTAGAAATTCCAGTCTGTTACAGATTTGGATAGAATTAGATTGCGATAGAGATGAAAAGAAAACTAGGAGGTTGTAAGATGGCAGCAGTGTACAATCACAAAGAAGTAGAGAAGAAATGGAAAAAATATTGGGAGCAGCATCCAGTCAATGTAAATGATGGGAAAAAAGAAAAATACTATTGTTTGGATATGTTTCCTTATCCTTCTGGAAATGGTCTGCATGTAGGACATTGGAGAGGTTATGTAATTAGTGATGTTTGGAGCCGTTACAAGATGCTTCAGGGACATTATGTTATTCATCCAATGGGATGGGATGCCTTTGGACTTCCAGCAGAAAATTATGCCATAAAGATGGGAGTACATCCAGAAAAATCCACAGCAGACAATATTGCAAATATTAAAAGACAGATTAAAGAAATCGAAGCTATTTATGATTGGGACATGGAAGTAAATACAACAGATCCTAATTTTTATAAGTGGACACAGTGGATTTTTGTAAAGATGTTCAAAGAGGGATTGGCTTATCAGAAAGAGATGCCAATTAACTGGTGCCCATCTTGTAAGACAGGTCTTGCAAATGAAGAAGTTGTCGGTGGTAAATGTGAACGTTGTGGAGCTGATGTAACAAAGAAAAATTTAAGACAGTGGATGTTAAAAATCACAAAATATGCAGATCGTTTATTGGATGATTTGGATAAATTGGACTGGCCTGAAAAAGTAAAGAAAATGCAGGCTGACTGGATCGGAAGAAGTCATGGTGCAGAAGTAGACTTTAAGATCGATGGAATGGATGAGGCGATTACAGTTTATACAACCAGACCAGATACCTTATATGGAGCAACTTTTATGGTATTAGCACCAGAACATGCTTTAGCAAAGAAGTTGGCAACAGATGAGACAAGAGCAGCAGTGGAAGAGTATATTTATCAGTCTTCTTTAAAGTCATCTGTAGACCGTATGCAGGATAAGGAAAAGACTGGTGTATTTACAGGTTCTTATGCAATAAATCCAATCAATGGAGCTAAGGTTCCAATCTGGTTATCAGATTATGTATTGGCTGATTACGGTACAGGTGCAATTATGTGTGTACCTGCGCATGATGATAGAGACTTTGAATTTGCAACCAAGTTTAATATTCCAATTATTCAGGTTATTTCAAAAGACGGAAAAGAAAATCCAAATTTAACAGAGGCCTATACAGAGTCAGGAATTGTTATTAATTCTGGCGAGTGGACAGGAAGAGATTCTGCTGAGTTAAAGAAAGAAGCACCTGAAATTATTGAAAAATTAGGAATTGGAAAGAAGACAACTAATTATAAATTACGTGACTGGGTATTCTCAAGACAGCGTTATTGGGGAGAACCTATTCCAATTGTACATTGTGAAAAGTGTGGAGCAGTACCTGTTCCAGAAGAGCAGTTACCATTATTATTACCAGAAGTGGAGAGTTATCAGCCAACTGGTACAGGAGAGTCTCCATTGGCTGATATTACAGAATGGGTGAATACAACTTGTCCATGTTGTGGCGGACCTGCAAAGAGAGAGACAAATACAATGCCTCAGTGGGCTGGTTCTTCTTGGTATTTCCTTCGTTACGTGGATAATAAGAATAATGAAGAATTGGTTTCAAAAGAAAAAGCAGATAAATACCTTCCAGTAGATATGTATATTGGTGGAGTAGAACATGCCGTATTGCATTTGCTCTATTCTCGTTTCTACACAAAATTCTTGCATGACATTGGTGCAATTGATTTTGATGAACCATTCAAGAAATTGTTCAACCAGGGTATGATTACTGGTAAGAATGGTATTAAGATGAGTAAATCTAAGGGAAATGTAATTTCTCCAGATGATTTGGTAAGAGATTATGGTTGTGATGCACTTAGACTTTATGAATTATTCGTAGGACCACCAGAACTTGATTCAGAATGGGATGACAGAGGAATCGATGGCGTTTACCGTTTCATCAACCGTTTCTGGAAGATGGTATTAGATAGCAAAGAAGCAAATGTAGCTGCTACCGATGAAATGATTAAATTACGTCATAAGATGGTTTATGATATTACTACCCGTTTGGAAAGCTTTAGCTTAAATACAGTTATCAGTGGATTTATGGAGTACAATAATAAATTTATTGAAATTACAAAGAAAAACGGTGGAGTAGATTTAGAAACATTAAATACAGCTATTATTCTTATGGCTCCATTTGCACCACATGTGGCAGCAGAGCTTTGGGAGTTATTAGGAAATGAAGGCGGTGTATTTGAGCAGAAATGGCCAGAATACGACGAAGCAGCAATGAAGGAAGATACCATTGAGATTGCAGTACAGATTAACGGTAAGACAAAGGGAACCGTTGAGATTGGTGCAGAAGAGGCAAAGGATTCGGTATTGGAAAAAGCAAAGGAAGCAATCTCTGATAAATTGACTGGAAATATTGTAAAAGAAATTTATGTACCAGGTAGAATTGTTAATATTGTAATGAAATAGTACAGTTGTTTGGAAACCGAGCAGTCTGTAGGTATGAAAAAGAAGGACCACTCGCAAGAGTGGTCTTTTCCTTATGTCAAAAGATAGAATATTAAAAAGTAAAATGGTTTTATCAGAAAAGAGGTTAAAAAGATGCGAGAGATGGAATTTAAAATGGAACGTCAGAATTTAGTGGAGGTTGGACAAAAGGTAGAAGTAGTGGAGCGTTCTTGCCCCGCAAATTACCACTATATTATTAAACCAGCAGTGGCTATGTCTGGATGTGTAGCTGTGGGAGACCGATTAAGTGTATTGGAAGGGGTTGTAAAAGATATTAAACATAATGCGCAAGGGTATTATGTGGTTGTAGAATTTGATGAATAAACGTTTAAAGCAACTTTATAAAAGGGCAAGAAAATCCACTGCCATTAGGCGGTGGGGACTCTTGCCCTTTTATATGAGCAAGTGGCAACGCGGATTGCGAATAGCCGCTTGACCTGAGAAAAGCTCTTTGTTTGGCAAGGGGCTTTTCTTAGATAATTAAAAGTAATGTACCTATATGCTATGAAATAGCATGGACTAAAGCATTTGCTTTATGGTTTGATAGGCAAGTTGCTCCTGTGGAGATAATTGCTGTGTACTGATTGCTTCCATAATTAAAGAAACTTCTTGTTTGGTAAACGTTAAATTTTTCTCCTGCATTTGTTTTTGAAGGTCCATGAAAAGTGGAAGGGCTTGTATAGGAGTTAATTGATCTGCCTGTTTCAGAAAATTTGTAATAAATTGTTTTTTGTGTGGATTTATTTGATTCCATACGGGATTGTTTGTCCAATCTTGGTTGCTCATAGCACTTAGCTCCTTTCCTTGTTGTTTTGGTACGATTCGAAAAAATGCTCAATCATAGGAAATAGTTGATTCCTTGTAAAATTTCCACTTTCTTTTGGTGGAAGAATATCTTTCATGCTGCTATAAGTGCGATACAATTTCTGGGCTTTAAAATAGTTTAGCAGAGTATTGATAAGTTCTGATTCTTTTGGGGTACTAACTTCTTGAAGACCAAGAAGAAGACCTTCATAGTCTGTAGGAGTTTCAGAAATATCACAGGCTTGAAGATCTGGTGATGAACTGGCTGAGAAAGAGTCCATTAATTCACCTGCTTTGATAAATACTTCCATGGTTGTCTTGGATTTCTGATTAATAAATGGAAGTGCAGCATTCATTAAATCAACAACATGATGGTAAGATGAATTTTGATTTTCCGACACAAAAAATCCTCCTTTTTGCTTTGTTATACTTTTATAAGTAATGTTATGCAAAAAGGAGGATACTTAGAACTATTTATGCTTCTGGATAAATTGAATGTGCATCATCTATGTTGTATAAGATGGTATCCAGAAAATGTTTTGCAAGATATTTAGCCATTGGTAAATTCATATCCAGATAGTTTCCGCAGTTAAAAGCTGCAGCACCTGGTACCTGTCCTTCAAAATCACGGATAAATTCAAATAAGGATGTCATAAGAGGAACAATATCCTTTGATGTGTAGTCTCCCGCTAGTAAAAGATAAAATCCTGTTCTACATCCCATAGGACCAAAATAAATCGTTTTAGAAGCATAGTCTGGGTGATTACGAAGGTAGGTTGCGGCCAAATGTTCTATGGTGTGCATTTCGGCCGTGTTCATAACAGGTTCAAAGTTTGGTCGGGTCATACGAATGTCGAAGGTAGTGACCATTTCTGAACCAATGGCATCTTTTCTGGATACATAGATTCCAGGAAGTAATTTTAAATGGTTTATAGTAAAACTTGCAATTTCTTTCATGTGAAAACCTCTCTCTCTTTCCTAGTTGTGTTGTTAGCAAATTTTTATATACGGTTGTATATCAGCCATTATAGCATAAAAGTAAAATAGGAACAATAAGGGGGATGGATGGTATTTTCTCTTTCCACAGTTACCCAAAATAGTAATAGGAGTTGTAAACAAAAAAAGTGATGAAGTTTGTAACTTAAAAACATTACATGTTTTAGAAAGAATATAATTTACTTTACTTTTATAGAAATGTAATATATAATAGCTAAGAAGTGCGTAATTTGTAGAAAAAACAGTGATTGCGAAAAAAGAAATGGACGTTTATCATAATGTCTATTTTCTTTTTGGAAATGTATCAATAGGCTTCTAACTTGTCTTAACATAAAATATTTGTTCAGTTTAATTTCAATCGCAGTAGGTCGGAATTTTTTGATCGTTGTTTTCGACTGACTTCATTATTCTGTAATGTTCCAAACTAAAATAAGCATCTAGCAGGAAATAGATAATTTTAACGAAAGGTGAGTTGTATAATATGGAAGAGTTCTTTAGAGACTATAAGATAGATCGTATGATTGGTAGTGGTGCATATGGACAAGTGTATCGTATTACTCGTGAAGAATTTGGTCATATCTATGAAGCTGCTTTAAAAGTAATTGAATTACCAAAGAATTTATCGGAAGTTGAAATTATGTATCAGGAAGGGTTTTCTGAGCAAAATGTGACAGCATATTATCAAAGTGTAGTAAGAGATATTGTTCATGAAGTAGAATTAATGGCTAAATTAAAAGGAAACTCTTATATTGTTAGCTATGAAGATCATAAAGTAATCGAGAAAACAGATAGTTTTGGCTGGAAAATTTATATTCAAATGGAATTGTTGACCCCCTTATTAGAGCATATAGAAAAAAAGGGTATGACTTATTATGATGCGTTGCACTTGGGAATTAACATATGTAAGGCATTGGAACTGTGTCAAAAACACAAGATTATACATAGGGATATAAAACCAGAAAATATTTTTGTTTCTAATAATGAAGAATATAAATTAGGTGACTTTGGAGTTGCCAAGCAGCTAGAACGAATGGATAGTCATTTCTCGCAAAAGGGTACCCAAAATTACATGGCACCAGAAATTTTTAGAGGCGTAGAATATGATGCAACTGTAGATATTTATTCTTTGGGAATTGTATTGTATCGATATTTTAATGACAATCGTATGCCATTTTTACCGCCATTACCTTTACCGATTTGTTTTTCCGACAAGGAAAAGGCTATGAGTAAAAGACTGGCTGGAGAAAGGATGCCAAAACCATCAAAAGCATCTGAAAGACTGGCAGAGATTATATTAAAAGCATGTGCCTTTAACCCGGATGAAAGATATAAAGAAGCGAAACAATTAAGAATTGAATTAGAAAGAGTTCTTAGTGAAGAAGAAGATCAGGTATTGATTGAGCCATTGCAAAAGCAAAAAAATGAAAATAAGGATGCTTTTCAAAGAGAAGAAGAACCAAAAAAGGAAACAGAGACAGTCGTTTTAATAGGGGCAAGCAAAGAGGAGAATACATCACAGCCATCCTTAGGAGAATTCGTAGCTACCGAAGGTGATGCGTTACAGAAAACGCAGTTAGATGTTCCGACACAAGAAACAGAAATACTGGATGGAGACGAGACCATTCAAATTTTAGAAGTGCCACAAAGAAAAAATAATACATGGAGATTTGTCATTGGCGGATTAGCAGGAATTGCAGCAGTTCTAATTTGTGTGATATTTTTTGGGGCGAATGGAAAGCGAGGGCATAGCTCGGTAATAAAAGTAACAAATAGTCCGACTTTGGTAGAAACGGTGAAACCATCGCCAACTGTAAAAGCATCTCAAAGGCCAAAAGAAACGATGAAGCCGACAAGAAAAACTAAAAAGGCAAAGAAATCAGGAGAAAAGGCAACGAGTAACCATACGGCAGTACCATCGTTACATCCAACAACAGAGGTGTCCGTAGAGCCGACAATAAATCCAACAGCCAATTCAAATACAGATGTAGTTACGGAAATCCCTAAACCGACAAAAGATGGAAATTCGCAAGAGACAATTGATATTGAGCCAGATGGAGAACAGGAAATTGTAATGGAGTAAGAAAGGGATGAACAGAAGAATGAATAAAATAGAGAAAATATTGAGAGTGAATAAAAAAACATATCTTTATGCCAAAAGAGTAAAAATAAGAGAAAATTTGATAAAGTCAGCGTTTCAGTTGGTTGGTGCTATTTTAACTTATCCGAGAGGAAAAAAGGAGACACTAGCTGAATATAATACATTAAAAAAAGAAGGCTTTATATATCAGCCTAAAAATAAAAAAGTACATTCTAAATTTTATCTTCCATTGCTAAAACTAGAAGAAGATTTAGAAAGTGATGCGATTCAGTATTCTATTTTTATGTTTGATGATTATTATGAATTCGATGAATTAGAAAGGATGAAAAAAAAGAATTATATAGGAAAAGATACGGTTGTACTGGATATTGGGTCTAACATAGGAAATCATATGTTGTTTTTTAGTAATGAATGTAAGTGTAAAAAAGTGTATGCATTTGAACCAGTATTAGATACCTATAAAATTCTTGAAAGAAACATTGAGATAAACCATCTGGAAGAAAAGGTGACTGCCTACAATTATGGAGTAGGAGAAAGTGTGGCTAAAGCAAATTTGTCCTCTTACGATTTACATAACATAGGTGGTGCTACTTTAGAATTGTCAAATGATGGTGCCATTCCTATTTTATCGATTGATTCTTTGGAACTAAAAGATAAAGTTGGATTTGTAAAGATTGATACAGAAGGTTTTGAAGTTGGCGTTATGAAAGGTATGATGAAAACTGTGGAAAGGGATAAACCTGTGTTTTGGATTGAGACAAGTGGAGAAAACTTTGAAACGATTAAGAAAATGTTGAAACCATTTGGGTATAAGAATATTTATTCATTAGGAATTGGGGATTACATATTTAGTGTAAAGTAAGCTTTGCAATGTAGACTGAAAAATTTATAGCGGAAGGGATAAGGAGGAGAGTAATAGAAAATATTAAAAAGATTGGTAATGGGTTTAGTAAAATATGAAATTGCAAAATAAGGAAGGAAATAAGAAAAATATGAAAAGAAGAATGAGAACGTTTATATGCGTGATTATTATGCTAATGTCAAGTGTTTTATATAATTATAATGGAAACATACAAGCTAGCACTTTGAAGTATGTCAAATTGAATACAAATTACATTATGAAGGACAAGTATGGTTTTACGAAGCTTACCGTTAACGGTTCTTCTAAGAGCCTTAAAAATGGAGTAAAAAGCCTTAAATTCAAATTAAAGTATGAAGGAAAATATGTAGTAAAAACGGTAAATAAAAAAGGACAAAAGAAGACTACTATTTTTTATGTGGATGGAACAAAGCCACAGATAAAATGCGTAACTGTTGGAAATAGAGTTATTGTTACCGTAAAAGATGATAGAAAATTGAGCCAGGTTTTATTAAATGGAAAAAAAGTAAAGAGCAAATTTACAATAACGACAGTGGGAAATTATAAGATAGAGGCAAAAGATAAAGCTGGTAATAAAAAATTTCGTGTAGTTAAAGTGAAAGAAGCAAAGGTGCAGGAAACGGAAATACCTGTAGTTACTGAAGCCCCAGAAACAAAAGTTCCTGCAGTTACAAGTAATCCATCTATAGTACCAGATGTTAAGGATGAATGTGATCATTTATGGAACGATGGAGTTATTGTAAAAAAAGCAACCTGTACAGAAAAGGGAGAAATAAGGTATGAATGTAAAATCTGTGGGGTAGTTTCGACAAAAGATATTTCAATTATTGATCATGTATATCAGAAGGACATAGATAGTAGAGTTGTTAAGGAAAAAGCTACATGTCAGCATGGAACGATATATTACACTAGATGTAAATATTGTGGACAGGCAGGAACAGATACATGGACAAATTCTGATATACTTGAGCATGATCATAAATTAAAGAATGATGTTTTAGCTTCTTCGCCAACTTGTCAATCGCCAGCAAATTACTATTATTCTTGTAGTATGTGTGGAAAAGCAGTAAAGGATGGCCAAACATATCAAGGAACCATACTTGATTCTAGCAATCATGTTTCGCAAGAGACACATGTACATGCTGCAACTTGCATAGCAGAAGGATATAGTATACATTATTGTACATACTGCAAAAAAGAATACGGAGAACGGTTTGATTATATTGAAATGCTTGGTCATATTTATGATGAAGAAAAAGGATCCCATAAAACTGTAATTTCAAAACCTACTTGCACGTCTGAAGGAACGTATCAATTAGATTGTGCCAGAGAAAAATGCAATGAGACATCTAATAAGATATATAAAACTCCAGCACTGAATCATGATTATAGTGTAGAAAAGACAATTTCAGAGGCAACGGCAGCAGAAGATAGGACATATACATTAAATTGTTCAGCATGTGGGACTGGAGACGGGCAGACACATACCGATATAGGAACACATACGGATCATAGACCACCAGCAGTTACACTAGCAGTTACCTTTAGCACAGGAGAGGTAACCCCTATTACAACTTATTACCTTGGATACGAAACAATGCCTACGGGTATTCAATACAATAATCCTAATGCTATTCCAAGAGCTTATATAAATATTCAGGTACATGATGTAGAATCAGGAATTAAATCTGTGTCGTGGCAGTTGTTGGGTTTTTCAGATCCTACTTATATCAATGATTGGAATGAAAGAATTGCCTTAAAAGCATGGGAACAGGTAGAAGGTATTGGAATGTATAGCAAAAAGTGCTATGGTACTAATGATCCAGTATTTGTTGCATCTGAAGCATATTTGTCACTAGATCCTAAAGTACTTGGAAGTAATGAACAATTTGTTGTTGTACGTGTAGAAGATGTAGCAGGTAATATTTCAATTCTTCGTAGTTGGGATTTGTGTGCCTATTAATCTAAATAGGTCAAAGGATTTAAGTTCAGAAGTTGAGAGTTATAAAACACAATTTGACGAATCTTATATAGATGTGTTACACTTAAAGGTATGTAAAATGTAGTATAATGAAAAGGTGAATACAAGGAGGCTTATCAATGATAGGAGATAAGAAGATTTTATATAGTGGAATGCAGGCCACTGGTAATTTAACATTAGGAAATTATCTTGGGGCTTTGAAGAACTGGATTTCATTATCAGATGAGTATGAATGCTTTTATGGTGTAATGGATTTACATTCATTGACAGTTAGACAGAATCCAGCAGAGTTTCGTAAAAGAGCCAGAATGTTATATACATTATATGTTGCAGCAGGGTTGGATCCAGAGAAAAATTGCATCTATTTTCAGTCACATGTTTCCAGTCATTCTGAGTTGGCATGGTTGTTAAATTGCTTTACTTATATGGGAGAACTTAGCCGTATGACACAGTTTAAGGATAAGTCAGCAAAACATGCAGATAACATAAATGCAGGACTTTTTACTTATCCAGTATTGATGGCAGCAGATATTTTATTATATCAGGCAGATGTAGTTCCTGTTGGAGCAGATCAGATGCAGCATTTAGAGATCACAAGAGATATTGCTACAAGATTTAACAATATATATGGAGATGTATTTACCATCCCAGAGGGGTATCTTGGTAAGGACGGTGCAAGAATTATGAGCCTTCAGGACCCAACTAAAAAAATGTCTAAGTCAGATGAAAATGTAAATGCAAGTATCTATTTATTAGATGATCCTGATACGATTATTCGTAAATTTAAAAGAGCAGTTACGGATTCTGGAAGTGAAGTTTGCTATTCAGAAGATAAACCGGGAATTTGCAATCTTATGGATATTTATGGTGCTACAACTGGAAAGACAACAGAAGAGATTCAAAAAGAGTTTGATGGAAAAGGTTATGGTGAATTTAAACTAGCTGTAGGAGAAGCTGTTGTTTCTATGTTAAAGCCATTACAAGAGCGTATGAAAGAATTAGAGGCAGATAAGAGCTATATTGATAGTGTGATTAAGGCTAATGATGAAAAGGCGCAGTATGTGTCTATGAAAACATTGCGTAAAGTACAGAAAAAACTTGGTTTAACAGAAAGAATTAGATAAAAATAAAAACTATAGGATAAAAAATAGGGAAGTCCTTTACCTGTAATACGGTGAAGGAACTTCCCTGTTTTGTTTATTAGCGGTGATAAAATTCTGTAAATTTATCCATACGTGTGCTCATATTTAAGAACAGTAAGTCTACCAATGTCATAGCTGCCATAGATTCCACAACAACGACACCACGAGGAACAATAATCGGATCATGTCGTCCTTTGATATTTATATTGATGTTTTCTCCTGTGGTAGAAACCGTTTGTTGGGTTGCAGAAATAGATGGTGTTGGTTTAAATGCAGCTCTTAGAATAATTTCAGAGCCATCACTTAATCCACCTAAAATTCCCCCAGCATTATTGGTATATTTGTGGATTCCTGTGTTATCTACATAAAAGTTGTCATTGCCCTGTGATCCAAGCATAGAAGCTGCATCGAATCCAGCACCAATTTCCACTCCTTTAATTGCGCCGATTGACATGATACCTTTTGCAAGATTTGCATCTAATTTTTCAAATACGGTTTCGCCAATTCCAGCAGGTACACCACTGATAATACATTCAACAATACCACCAGCAGAATCTTTGTTTTCCATTGTAGTGGAAAGAAAATCTTCTGCTTTGGAAGAAGCATCCAAATCAGGCATATAGAGAGGACTTTTAAAGATATTTTCTTTGCTGCAATTATTATAGTTAATTTCGATTGGTCCAATTGACTTGGTATATGCACTTACTTCAATACCGATTGTTTTTAAAATGAGAGAAGCAACGGCACCACCGGCAACACGGGCAATTGTTTCACGCCCAGAGGAGCGTCCGCCACCTCTATAATCTCGAAAACCATATTTCTGGTCAAATGTATAATCTGCATGACCTGGTCTATAGTAGCTTGCAATTTCACTATAATCTTGTGAACGTTGCGTTTTATTATGAACCATCATTGAAATTGGTGTTCCAGTTGTGCGTCCCTCAAAGACACCAGAAAGAATTTCAATTTCATCAGCTTCCTTGCGGGGAGTAGAATATTTAGTGGCTCCTGGCTTTCTTCGATCCATATATGGTTGAATCATACTTTCATTTAAGTAAAGTCCTGCAGGACATCCATCTATTACAACGCCAACACCTTTTCCATGAGATTCGCCCCAAGTGGATACTCTAAAAATTGTACCGTAACTTGAACCTGCCATAATTTCACAACCTTTCTTTTTTAACAAAACAGAATAGAACTGTTATTTTATCTATGTGAGTAACGAGCCAAAGTTTTATGTCTAGTATGGAAAACCATGGCGATTGCCGCGACCACTTGAGAAGTATACACAGCATGTCACATAGTTCTATTATATAAAAAATAAAAAAAGGTTGCAAGAAAAGAAGGACAAAACGGAAAAGACTTCATAAAATATAGTACAGAGAATGAAAAGAGGAATAGATTATGGAGCAGACAAAAGGAGAGCAAGATGTTCTGGTAATTGATGATAATACTATTTATGAAATAGATATGCATTGCATGCGATGCAAAAAGGGAGATTGCATTGAACAAAATAAGAAGTTAAAAAAATATGAGAAAAAACAGTATGATGAATGGATAAATAAAAAAATTTAATATATGTTTTATTTATGAAGTAAGCCAGAAGAAGAGGCTTCCAGCTTACTTCAACCTAAGAACTAGAGAATTTAATCCTATCAGGAAATGCCTTACAAAAATAAAAGGGCTTTCCTATCTTCAAGGTATACACTTTTGTATACGGTAAAACTGCGATAAGATTATAAGAATGTAGCAAAGGGTTATGAAAATAACCACTTTGATTTATCTGCAAGCAGGTTTAGCAAAATGAATTTCCATTGCCGCAGCAGCAGAGGATAAGTAAAATCCAGATGATGCAGCTAGAATCATTGTTACCGCAGCCACAGCCAAAGTTGCCAAAGCCATTGTTATTGCCGCAGCAGCTTAGTAAAATTAAAATCCAAATAATCCAAGAGCATCCTCCATCGTTGTTGCATCCGCATCCTGTGTTACAATTTGTTGCTGCTAAATCACTCATATTGAGCCTCCAAAATCTTTTTACAATGACATTCTATGCAGTACTGCTTGGACTCTTTCGTATGGATTTAAAATTTTTTGTTTTTTTATTGGGGACAAGGGTGTTTGCTTGAATACACGGCAGATTATTTGACTGCATATATTATAGAATAGTGGAGTTGGATAGGGAAAAAGGAAGAGGATGTGATTATGTGGAACGGGCTAGAAGATTAATTGGCTTACAAGAAATAGAAGAACAGTCATATACGGGAAAAAAGATTGGAATTGCTCTGTTTGATACTGGAATTGCGGCAGGACATCCAGACTTTCGTGGAGATGGAAAAATTGCAGTATTTAAAGATTTTATTAATGATAAGCAGGGGGCTTATGATGATAATGGACATGGGACACATGTGGCAGGAATTGCTGGGGGGACAGGAATTGCCTCTAGTGGAAAATATCGGGGAATTGCAACCCAGGCACATTTTATTGTAATAAAAATATTGGATCATTTGGGGAATGGAAATATTGATAATGTGTTACAGGGGGTAGATTGGTTAATTAAAAATCAGAAACGATATGGGATAAGAGTAGTAAATATTTCAATTGGTTCGGGAAAAGAAGAGGAAATAGGAGAAGAATCGGAGCTAGTACAGGGCATTAATGCACTTTGGGATGCAGGGATGGTTGTATGTGCAGCAGCGGGGAATAATGGTCCAACACCAGGTAGTATTGGTGCACCTGGAAATAGTAGGAAACTAATAACGGTGGGGGCATGTGACGATAATGAAGAAATTATTTTAAATGGAAGGACAATGAAAAATTATTCGGGAAGAGGACCGACAAAATGTTGCATCAAAAAGCCAGATTTAGTTGCACCTGGAAGTAATATTATAAGTTGTAGCAGCAATTGGAAATATAAAAGCAATTTTGCTTTTTACGGGGGAGGAAATCAATTTTATACAGTAAAAAGTGGTACATCGATGGCAACACCGATTGTGTCAGGAACGGTGGCGCTTTTGTTAGAAAAGTATCCTGAAATGAGTAACAGAGAGGTAAAAATCCGATTAAAAAACAGATCAGAAGATATGGGGCTGCCTCATGACAAGCAAGGATGGGGAAGGTTGAATGCAAAAAAACTTCTTTTGGATTGATAGTTAAGAAAGCATTTTTACATTCCTTTACATTCCAATAGGACTAAGGTATAATGGATACATTGTGAACAGCAGTTAGAAGAAATGCATGGATAGAAAAGTGTGCATTTCTACCATTGGATAAGGAGTGCAGATTTACAATGCAAGAAATAGGATTACAGACAAAAGATTATTATTTTGATTTGCCACAGGAACAGATTGCACAGGACCCTTTGGAAAATCGTTCCAGTTCTCGGTTGTTGGTGTTAGATAAAGAAACAGGAGCGCGGGAGCATCATATCTTTAAAGACATCAAAAGTTATTTAAAGCCAGGAGACTGCCTTGTATTGAACAATACGAAGGTAATTCCTGCAAGATTGATAGGAGAAAAAGAGGGAACTGGTGCAAAGGTAGAAATTTTATTACTAAAGCGTAAGGAAAATGATATTTGGGAAACATTGGTAAAACCTGGGAAAAAGGCTCGTCCAGGAGCAAAGATTATATTCGGAGGAGGATTATTGTCCTGCGAAATTTTATCCATTGAAGAAGAAGGAAATCGATTGATACAATTTTCTTATGATGGAATTTTTGAAGAAATTTTAGATCAGCTTGGACAAATGCCATTGCCACCATATATTACACATCAGTTACAGGATAAAAATCGTTATCAGACTGTTTATGCGAAATATGAGGGTTCTGCGGCGGCGCCTACAGCAGGGCTTCATTTTACAAAGGAATTATTGAAAGAAATAGAGGAAATGGGGGTACGTCTGGCTTATGTGACTTTGCATGTAGGTCTGGGAACGTTTCGACCGGTAAAAGTAGACAATGTGAAGGAACATCATATGCATTCTGAATTTTATCAGGTGGATGCGCAGGCTGCAGAGAAGATTAATCAGACAAAAAAAGAAGGAGGAAGAATTATTTGTGTAGGAACGACCAGTTGCCGTACAATTGAATCTGCGGCAGAGGAAGATGGAACGATGAAGCCTTGTAGCGGGGAGACGGACATTTTTATTTATCCAGGCTATAAATTTAAAGTGTTGGATTGTCTGATTACGAATTTTCATTTGCCAGAGTCTACATTGCTTATGTTAGTTTCTGCCTTGGCTGGACGAGAACATGTATTAGAGGCATATAAAGAAGCCGTTGATATGGGATATAGATTTTTTTCTTTTGGAGATGCTATGTTTATTCATTAATGCTTCTTCTAAAAAAAGTAGTGTTTTACATCAAAACTTGTTTACTGGTGTAAGGCACTACTTTTTTTATAGAAAAATTTATTTTATAGAGTTAAAATATTCCATTTTTGGTTTGTTCCTATTACTGTTTATTATGAGAAGAATAGGTAACATAATTATAAGAATGAAGTACATCATCCGCTTTTAAAAGTGAAGTTTCATCATAAAATTCAATACATAATACGCCGCTGCTATCTTCTCGATTGTGAGAAATTCCAATATTTTTTAAACTAACGTCATGACTGGCAAGAATGGTTGCAATAATAGCAATTTCCCCTTTTTTATCTGTTACATCAATATGTAAATCGTGTGTGCTTGCAATAGCCCCCATTGGTTTTGTAGGAATTGAATCGCGATAAGTTTTGGAATGTTCAAAAAAGGAAGTTATAAAAGCACTATCCTTTTTCTGAATGGCCTCTTTCATATCTGTCATGTATTGAATATAAAGATCAATAAATCGGATAATACTGTCTGGGTTCGTGAGACAAATATTTTCCCACATAACAGGAGAAGAAGAAGCAATTCTTGTAATATCTTTAAAACCACCTGCTGCTAATGCATGCATATGTTCCTTTTCATCATCATGTTCTCGAACCATATTTACCAGTGAGGCCGCTATGATATGTGGAACATGACTGATAGCTGCCACAATATCATCATGAGTATCTGGTTGCAACACAACTGGAATTGCACCAATTCTGGAAACGATGTTTTCCATTGTGTCAATCATGGATTGCGGTGTTTGGCTGGTAGGAGTCAGAATATAAAACGCATTTTCTAACAGTTCGGTTGTAGAATTTTCATATCCGGTTTTTTCAGATCCAGCCATAGGATGTCCACCGACAAAGTTGGCATCCATATGCTGTTCAGCTATAGCCTGGTGAATATTGCCTTTAACGCTTCCAACGTCAGTTAAGATACAGGTCGGTTTCATAATCTGTTTTAACGCAGGAAGGTATGAAATATTACGCAGAACGGGCGCACAGAGAAAGATAATATCACACTCTGGAAATCCATCGGTAAAGGATGTGACAATACGGTTTAGAGTGCCTTCTTCCTGTGCTAAAAGTAAATTTGGATTTGTGTTGTTTGGATTGTAGTTATATGCAAGGAGAGTTGCATTTGGATAGAGTTTTCGCAAGTTTCTGGCGATAGAGCCTCCGATTAGTCCAAATCCAATAAAACCAAATGTCTGTTGTGTCATTTTTATTCTCCTTTCTTTGGTTGTGTGCTTTTTTTCTCTGTGTGTTTCGTATCTGTATTCTTCTTCTTTTTCGTATCTTTCTTTGTACGATCAGGAGAAGTAGTGTCTCCTAGTGATAAATCCGCATTATGTGTGCCTGTGTGGTAACTACAGACGGTTGTAAGTTCCTTTGGTGAAATTACATAAGCGCTGTCAGAAGTAGTAGCTCCTTTTTCATCTTTTTTCAACATAATTTTTGTTACAATGGAATTTGCTGGGCATGAGGAACTGGCAACTTGTCCTGATGTTGTGCAAATATTTACAGACATATGTGTGTCACAGTATTCTGTTGGTATGTGGCCTGCAAAATATTCTTTTTTTACAGTAGAGCCACCGGGTGCACAGTCGCAAACTCCTTTTCTGGCAAGTTTTCCTGATTTTGTACAAATGGTAGCAGTGACAATAGAATCAGGTTTAGAAAATGTTTTGTTCGGTAAATTTGTGTGAAGCCGTTCCATAATCGTACGCCAAATTATTTTGTGATAGCTTGTATTTGAAAGGCTAGTATTATTGTCGTAGCCTGTCCAAATTCCAGCCGTATAGTATGGTGTATAACCGATAAACCAAGCATCAATATTGTCTGAAGTTGTACCTGTCTTTCCTGCTAATGGCATAGATGAATTAGTAAAATGAGCCAGTGTACCAGTTCCAGAATTTACAACATCTTGCATTGCACTGGTGAGCAGATAGGCAGTGGAGTCCTTCATCACTTTTTTTCCTTTTGATTTATTCTTTAAGAGAACTTTTCCATCATGGTCCAAAACTTTTGTATACAAAATAGGTTTTTGATAGGTTCCATTGTTTGCAATTGCTGCGTAGGCAGCAGTAGCTTCAAAATTTGTAACACCATAAGTTAATCCACCAAGTGCCGTAGAGAGATTTACATCGTTCGCTGGTAAGGAGGTATCACTTATTAATGTAGTAAAACCTAGTTTATCAAGATAAGCAAGGCTTTTTTCAGGTGTAACATCAGCTAGAGTCTTTACTGTTATAATGTTCATGGAATCCTTTATTGCAGTTCGGATTGTGGTTAAACCACGATACCCACTGCTATACCAGTTTTTGACCGGACGATTCGTTCCAGGATAATTATAAGGTGCATCGTCATAAACGGAAGCCAAAGACATATTTTTACTGTCAATAGCTGGCAAATATGCAGATAACACTTTGAAGGTGGAACCTGGCTGACGGGTAGTAGAAGTGGCACGATTCAGTGTTCGACTGGCAGTTTTTTGACCACGACCACCTACCAATGCTTTTACCTGACCAGTTGATTGATCCATTAAAACAAAGGAAATCTGTGGTTGTAGGGTGAAGGTAAGGGATTCACCCGTAACCTTTGTATGTTTTTTTACCACATAGTTACGATATAGTTTAATATATTTTTTTGCTTCGCTTTTACTAGAAAAAAGCAGAGAAAAAGAAGGATTTCTTGTTCTAAAATAATTTAATAAAGTATTTTCGTCATAGTTATAACAGTTATTATCTTCATCGATTACCGATAAACGATAAGTAAAGGAGTAAGTTGTACCCGTTGGATAAAGAGAGGCATCGGAAATTACAGAATCACATACTTTCTGTATGCTCTGATCTTGGGTCGTATAAATACTTAATCCACCGCGATACAAAAGGTTTGTAGCCTGTTTTTCACTATAGCCTAATTCTTTTTGCAAATCGTTCAATACAGAATCAATCACAGCATCTGTAAAATAAGAAGTAACGGTATTACTGATTTTCGTTTTCTTCTTGTTTACTTTTTGAATACGTTTATAAACATTGTCAGCTAGGGCAGTATCATATTCTTTCTGCGTAATCATGGATAGCTCTAACATTTTATCTAATACATTTTTTCGACGCTTTTTGTTATTTTCGGGATAACTAATCGGATTCAGACTGGATGGATTTTTTGTGATTCCTGCAATAACTGCGCACTCAGATAGCGTTAATTCGCTCACATCCTTGTCAAAATAGCGAAGAGAAGCAGATTGAACTCCCAATGTATTTTGTCCTAAATTGATTGTATTTAAGTAATTCTCTAAAATCACATTTTTTGATGTGGATTTTTCTAGTTTAAGTGCAAGATATTGTTCCTGTACTTTTCTTTGAATCTTTTCTGCCATGGAACGTTCATTACCACCGGAAAATATGACATTTTTCAGTAATTGTTGCGTAATGGTACTGGCACCCTGTCCTAAACTGCCGGAAGAAAATGTTAAAACGCCAGCGCGGGCAATGCCTTTCATATCAATACCATTATGACTATAAAAACGTTCATCTTCAATTGCAATAAATGCTTGTTGTAATTGGATAGGAATTTGTTCAAGAGAAACAGAAATTCGATTGGCATCAGAACCAACTAATTGATATACTTCATTCCCTTTATTGTCGTATATAGTTGAAACAAAATTTTCAGGTTCAATACTTGTTTCGTCTAAGGAAGGACAGGTGTCGATAATGCCCTGCAACAGACCTTTCATTGTATTGCATGAAATAAAAAATATGCCGATAAGCGAAACTACGCAAAGTCGAAGCAACCAGAATTTAAGTTTAGAATAAAATTTTATGGAAGAAGAGCGTAATTCCTGTTGCTTTTTTTGGGTATTTCTTTTCGAAAAATTCATTGTAAATCGTCCTTTCCCAATAAACAAATATATTTTATTTTAGTTATGCGCAAATACCGTATTATTATAGCAGACAATTTTGAGATAGTAAAGCAACAATGGATAAAAGTGGCAATCGAGAGAACGTATATTTAAAGGAGAAAAGGTAACTTTTTGAAACAAAATACCGATATAATGTTAGTAGGGGTAGAAATAGAAAAAAGGGGTGGAAAAATGAATAGGGAATGTAAGGGATTTGAAGTGATTACCCAAGACAATGGTTTAGAGGCGTTAGTCACTTATTTTTTAGAAAGTTTTGATGATGAATATGCAAAATATGGTATCTATGTAGAGAAGGAAATAGATGAACAATTAGTTGAAAAAGAACGTACTGGGGGCTTTGCAGAGGACAAAGAGGTTGCAGAAAGAGTATTGGATATTGTAATACGCAATCAGATTACGCCTTGTGTATTAAATGAAGTTGTGTATGACTTTTTAGATGAAAGAATAGGTGGATAAATACCATAAAGGATGATATAATAATATTTACGAATAAAAATTATGTAGAAGTAGGAAAAGGAAGGGGCTTGATGAAAATAGCCTCTTTTTCTATGTAAAATATAAAGCTAAAGGAGTAAATTATGGAACAATATTCATATAAAATTGTGTACCAGGGAGGAGAGGGAGAAATTGTAGAGAAAAAATCCCGCTTCATTGCACATGTATTTCCTGTTACAAAAGAGGAACAGGCATTGGAATATCTTGAAACCTTGAAAAAGCAGTATTGGGATGCCCGACATAACTGTTATGCGTATGTTATTGGGGAAAAACAGCAATTACAGCGTTTCAGTGATGATGGAGAGCCTTCTGGTACCGCTGGAAAACCTATATTAGAGGTCCTTTTAGGGGAGGATATACATAATACGTTGGTTGTTGTTACCAGATATTTTGGCGGAACACTTTTGGGAACTGGAGGATTGGTGCGTGCATATTCAGCAGCAACCAAGACAGGAATTGAAAATTCGGTTGTTACAGAAAGATGTAAAGGAAAGAAGATTGAATTAAAAACAGACTACAATGGATTGGGAAAGATTCAATATATTATGGGGGAGATGGATATACCGATTTTGGATACTGTCTATACCGATATGGTTGGAATTATTGCTGTGCTTCCCAATGCATTGTATGATTCTTTCAAAAAGAAGTTGACAGAAGCCACAGCAGGAAAAGGTTTGTGGGAGGAAGAGGAGGATGTGGAATATATCCGAATAGAGAAAGAAGTTATATTGGTGCATTAATTAAATGAATTGATTTTGATCTTTTGCATAGATATAATCAATTGTCTGCAAAGAGGAAATGATTTCCTGCTTTTCGAGATTAAGGCTTATGCATAAGTCATCAAGCGTAGAATAATGATCGCGTAATTGTGTGTTGACATAACTTAACAACATAACGGGATCTTTTGGTATCGACATAATAGTATCTCCTTTCTATTTTTTATAGTGTTAGTATAGCATGTATGAAAGAGAATGACAAAAGAATTTTAAGAAAAATTAATGGGAGAGGTAGAAAATGGATTTATTTGAATATATGAGAACGAATACATTACAAAAGGAAAGTCCACTGGCATCCAGATTAAGACCAAGAACAATTGAGGAAGTGGTTGGACAGGAGCATATTCTGGGAAAGGATAAATTACTGTATCGGGCGATTAAAGCGGATAAATTACAGTCGCTTATTTTTTATGGACCACCAGGAACAGGAAAGACGACAATTGCCAAGGTGATTGCGAATTCTACAAAGTCAGAATTTTGTCAAATTAATGCAACCTCCGCAGGAAAGAAGGATATGGAGGCCGTGGTGGAAAATGCCAAGCAGACGTTAGGGGCATACGGAAAAAAGACAATCTTGTTTGTTGATGAGATTCATAGATTTAATAAAGGGCAGCAGGATTATTTGTTACCATTTGTAGAGGATGGAACCCTTATTTTAATTGGTGCAACAACGGAAAATCCATATTTTGAGGTAAACGGAGCCTTGATTTCCCGTTCCATTGTATTTGAGTTAAAAACCTTACAAAAAGAACATATTCAACAGTTGATCATGAGAGCCTTGACAGATACAGAAAGAGGTCTTGGAGCGTACCATGCAACGATTACGGATGAGGCACTGGATTTTTTGAGCGAAATGGCAGATGGAGATGGAAGAAAGGCCTTAAATGCCATTGAGTTGGGGGTACTTACGACAGAACGTTCGGAAGACGGACAAATTCATATTACGATGGCAGTGGCACAAGAGTGTATACAAAAGCGTGCAGTTCGCTATGATAAAACAGGAGATAACCATTACGATACGATTTCTGCTTTTATAAAAAGTATGAGAGGATCGGATCCAGATGCTGCGGTATATTACTTGGCGAGGATGCTTTATGCAGGTGAAAGCATTACTTTTATAGCAAGACGTATCATGATATGTGCAGCAGAAGATGTATCAAATGCAGATCCGAATGCATTGGTGGTTGCCACAGCGGCAGCACAGGCAGCAGAGCGTTTGGGAATGCCAGAGGCAAGAATTGTGTTAGCACAGGCGGCTACCTATGTTGCCACAGCACCTAAAAGTAATAGTGCTATTGTTGCGATTGACGAGGCAATAGCTGCGGTAAAGGAACAGCAGATAGTGACAATTCCAAATCATTTGCGGGATGCACATTATCCGGGAGCAAAAAAATTAGGACATGGGAACGGGTATTTGTATGCGCATGATTATAAAAATGATTATGTAAAACAGCAATACTTACCAGATGAATTGGTAGGACGAAAATTTTATCATTTGTCAGAAAATGGAAAAGAGAAAGAAACAAAAGAATATATGGATCGTATTCATAGAGAAGCGGAGTAAAACTTACGAAAAGAATGCCCCAAAGAAGTTTTTCGTGTAAAAATTTCTTTGGGGTCATTTTTATGAAAATTATTTTTCAGATTGGTCAGAACCATTTAATTTCTTTAATAGATTAAGTACGGCTGTAAATGCTGCGATAAAAAGAGCAATAAACAAAGTAGAGTAGATACAGGTTTGTAAGACTGCTACTTTATATGGAAAGTCAAAGATAGCCACAATAAGTGTGAAAGCATAGAGAATGATAAAGAATAATGCACCTAACAGTGCCAAAATACGTTTCATTTTTTTCATTAAATCAGTTCCTTTCAAAAAAGTAATCAATAGATACATTATCGTTTTAAAATAGTATAAAGGCATATTGAGCGAAATACAAGAAAAAGAATGTATATTTTTTTAGGTAGGTGACTATAATAGTAATAATCCGAATATTTCGGAGGAGCGAAAACAAAATTCCCCCTTTGTTTTTGCAACGAAGGATAAAGATGAAATACTTATCCTCCCCTTAAAAAGTCGTGGTATCAAGTGGGTATCACGACTTTTTTTACTTGATATAAAAAGAAATAGAGATTGAAATAATAAAGTGAAATATGGTATAATAACTTGGATAGTGACGAAATATAATTTACAGAAAGAAAGGATAGAAAGATGAGTTTATTAACACAGTGGCGTCAGTTCGCCTACGGACAAGAAGCAAATACAAAAAAAGGACAAATGTTTTGGGCTACATATTTCAACTTGGAAAAGGGGATTTATGAACAGCTTTTAGCCAATCCAGATGAAGTTGTAACAGGAACTGTTGAAGAATTGGCAAATAAATATGGTGTTGATTTAACAATCATGGTTGGTTTCCTTGATGGAATTAACGAAAGTTTGAAAGAGGAAAATCCAATTGAAACTATGGAAGCCGATACACAGGTTAATTTAGGTTTTGATAAAGAAAAGTTATATTACAATATGGTAGCTGCCAGAGCAGATTGGTTATATGAATTGCCAGCTTGGGATACATTACTGACAAAAGAGAGAAGATCAGAATTATATAAAGAGCAAAAGATGTCAGGTACTGTGATTAAAGATAAAAAAGTGGGTAGAAATGAGCCATGTCCATGTGGAAGTGGTAAAAAATATAAATTCTGCTGTGGAAAGGTACAGTAAAAAAACATCCACGACATTGTCGTGGATGTTTCCCTATTTAGAATGATAAGATTATTTTTTATCATCATTATCATCACTTTTTTCTTTTTCTTGTAAATAAAGTAGATAATCAGCATAGGATAATAATTCTTTTGAACGTTTTTCATCCAATTGTTGATATAAATTAAAAAAGTTGATAATATCTTTATCTAATACTTCTCCGCCGATTGGGAGATAAGCATCAGATACACCTAGCAAATAGTCACAAGAAACATCAAAGTGCTTTGAGAGGGCAATCAATTTATCAAATGATGGCTCGTTTCTTTTTGATTCGTAGTTAGAAATAGCGGTTGGTTTTAAACCTAAAATATCTGCTAATTCACTTTGTGTCAGCTTATGCTTTTGTCGTAGTTGTTTTAAACGAACATTGAAATTCATAAAAAACCTCCCTTGATAGTAATGTTACAATACGTGTACTTTTTTTGATTATTTTCATTATATAACAAGAAATATATGTATGTCAATAGCTGATAGGGATAAATAGGAAAATAAATCACGAATTGTGAATAAAAATACGAGGAGGTGTTCAGGGGGATGAATGCAGAATTAGAAAAGAAATGGAAATATTTAATGGATGAAAGTATGGAACTGCTCGTTTTTTTTGATGAAACTGGTTGTGTTGTGCAGGGAAATAAAAAGGCAGAGCAGGAACTAGGATATGGAGAAGCATTAAAGGGGATTTCTGTATGTAAGATTTTTCAAAAAGCATTAACACAAAATGAAGAGGGTATTCATGTTATTGAGGAAGAGGATAAAAAGCTTCTGGCGGAAGGAAAAAGCATTGAGACGGTTGCGTATAGAAAGAATCAGACTTGTTTTGATGTAGATTTAAAGATTGTGATTAAAAATGAGGATGGATTTTTTGGCATGTGTAGTGCAATTAACACCTCAGAACAGGTTGGAGCAATCAAAGATATGGTAAAAGCCAAAGAAAAGGGAGAGGCAGCTACCAAAATAAGAAATGAATTTGTATCCAATGTTACACACGAGTTGCGAACTCCCGTAAATGGGATTATGGGAATTTCAAAAAATTTATTAGAGACAGATTTAGATGCGCAACAAAAGGAGTCAATCAATATTATTCATATGTGTTGTAGCAATATGATTGAGATCATCAATAACCTTTTGGATTTTTCAAAGTTGGAAGCGGGAAAGTTTACATTAGAAGAGAGAGAGTTTTCTTTTCGTGAGGCAATGGACAAAATTATTGCTATGAATATAAATCAGATCAACGAAAAGGGACTTAGACTACTATTAAATATTTCTCCTGAGATTCCTGAACGGATTATAGGGGATGAATTGCGTATTACGCAAATTCTGACAAACTTAATCAATAATGCAGTAAAATTTACTTCCATGGGACAGATTGTGGTGGATGTAGTAAAGACGATGGAATTAAATGATACAGTTGAATTATTCTTTATGGTTATGGATACGGGAATTGGTATTGCACCAGAAGATATGGATAAATTATTTAAGAGTTTTTCACAGGTGGATGCATCTATCACACGACGTTTTGGTGGTAGTGGACTTGGTCTTACCATTGTAAAAGAGTTGGTGGAGTTGATGGATGGAGAAGTACACGTAGAGAGTGAAAAAGGAAAAGGAAGTACATTTTCTTTTTCAATTCGTGTAAAAAAAGTAGAAAATGAGTGGGAGAATAAAAAAGCATATTCTTCTGGCAAATTTGTATATGATGGAACTTCCAGAAAGGAAATTTCAGATATAGATGAGGAAATGTATGATATAGAAGAAATATATCGTTTGGGATCAGAAGAAAATAAAAAGGAAATCAAAAATACAATGGAGAAGTTAATCATTTGTATTGAAATGGAAAACTGGGATAAAGCAGAAATGTTCGCAGAGACAGTAAAGAAACTTGTAGAAAGTGACAAAGAGTTGAAACGAAAAGCATTTCGTGTAGAAATGACAGTTCGAAAAGCAGATGGTGAGAAAGCAATTCTTCAATATAATGAATTAAAAAAATTACTGGATGAAACACTTTTTGCGTAGAGTAGTTTAGGTGGATGATTTTTTAGGATTGCATATGACTAGGAGGGAAAAAGATGGAACGTAAAATGACGGGAAGTCAGACGGCAAATATTTTGATTGTGGATGATACAACTTCGAACTTAGTGATTCTTGCGGAAATGATAAAAAGTATTGGATATATTGCTCGCCCTGTTACCAGTGTAAAACAGGCATTATCTGCGATTGCAGCGAAAAAACCACAACTGATACTTTTAGATATAGCTATGCCTGAGATTGACGGATTTGATTTCTGCGAGATTTTAAAACAAGACCCTATCATGAGAGATGTGCCTATTATTTTTATTTCTGCATTAAATTCCACAGAGGATAAGGTAAAGGGATTTAAGTTAGGTGCTGTAGATTTTATTTCCAAACCCTTTGAGCTGGAAGAGATAACGTTGCGTATCAATACACACTTAAAAATTTTCCAGATGCAGAATGAGTTAAAAGTACATAACCGCCGTTTATTTAAGATGTTTAATAAACAGGTGGAAAAGGTAACAGATGAACAGAAACAATTGATTTATACATTGTGTAAAATGGTAGAGGCAAGGGAGGATAAAGAAGGAAAACATTTAGAGCATGTAGTTTCCTATTGCAAATTGCTTGCCATGAGTTTGCAGTTTAGTCCTAAATTTGAAAAGAGGGTAACTGCTTCGTTTTTGGATTCATTATTGATGGCTGCACCGCTTCATGATATTGGAAAAGTATATATAAGAGATGAGATATTATTAAAACCTGGACCATTGACAGAGGAGGAGATGGAGATTGTAAAAACGCATACAGAGTTGGGTGCGGAAGGCATTCGCGAAATGTATGAAAAAAATCCATCTGATTCGCTTAAAATGGCAATGGATATAGCAAAGTATCATCATGAAAAATGGGATGGAACAGGGTATCCTTGTGGACTTGCAGGGGATGAAATTCCATTGTCAGCCAGAATTTTAGCAGTGGTGGATGTGTATGATATTTTGACAAGCAACCGTTGTTATCGGGATGCTTATACGCATGAAGAAGCCATCGAGATAATGAAACAGGAAAGCGGAAAAAGCTTTGATCCTGATATTATAGAAATATTTCTTAAAATTCAAAAAAGATTTCAAAAAAATGTGTCGCATTAAGGTGCGGCACTTTTTTGTTACTTTCACCTAATATTCACAAATCACTCACAAATCGCACAAGAGTAGCTTTTAAACTAATATATGTATTTAACCTTATGGTCGGTAGATAAATTATTAAAGGAGTAGACCATATGAGAAAAAGGATAGGAAAAATGGTATGTGTGTGCGCAATTGTTACTCTAGCGATTATTGGAATTGTTATAAAAGCACGCACGAAAAAAGATGTATCCACATCGCAAAATCAAACAGCGGGAATGGAAGCACAGAAAGAAAATTATACGGAAGAAAAAACGATGTACTCTGGCACGACTACTGCAGGTACAGATTATGAGTATTTTTCTTCTACGGCAACAACACCATTACAGGTAGAAGAGGTATATGCAGAAACGGGAACTCAGGTTACTACGCAAAGTGCTATTTTAAAGGTGACGGATGAGAGCTATAAGCAGGCGAAAAAGGAATTGGAACAAAATGTTAAAGAGGCAAAACGAAACCTTGCACAGGCAAAGATTACTTATAAGGAAGATGTATTGTCTTTGCAGACGGAATATAGTACAGAAAGTGTTGTTTCGGATACAGCCTATGAGACATACGAAACAGCAGTAGAAAATTTAGAGACGGAGTTAGAACTTGCGGAAAGTAATTTAAACGATGCGAACAAAATTTTAAAAACCTATCCAGCAAAAATAGAAAAACTATCTACGAATTTGTCTGCTCTGAAAAGTAAAATAAATGCATATAAAGTCGAGATAAAAGCCTTAAATAAGAAGTGGAAAAAGGCACAAAAAACCTTTGAAGATGCAGAAGAACAATATCAAAAGTTAAAAGAGAAAAAGGAAGAGAATGAGACTGTTCAAAATTATATAAAACAATATATGGAAAAAAAATGGAAACAAAAAAGAAGGGAATACTTCGGATGAAGCAAGCGCTACTAGCAGTGCTTCACTGGAAGCCCTTACAAAAAATTTGCAGGAAGAAGGAAAAATAATAAATAGTAATTATAAAAAAGCAGAACAACAGTATAAAGCAGCCGAACAGAAGTTAGAAAAGATAAAAACAGCGTTAGAAAGTAAAAAACAACAAAAGGAAACGGCAGAGAACAAAATGGAAAGTTGCAATACAAAAAAGGCATCGTATCAAGAAACTCTGTCAAATGCACAAAAAAATAGGAAAAAGTATCAGACTACATATGAACAGGCAGTGCTTGCTAAGAAAACAGGTATTCTTACAGCAGAAAAAGAGTTACAGCAAAATTTGTTAGCAGAAAACAGTGCCAGTGTTTCCTATAAAACGCAGCTAGAGACATTGACAAACACTTTAGATGCGGCACAAAAGGAATATGATGAGGCAAAGGAACAATTTGACAATTTTAATCAGTCCTTTCAGGATGGTATCTGGTATGCACAGAGCAGCGGTTTGTTGCAGTATATAGGATATGAGGCAGGAGAGTATATTTCCAGTAAAACGCCGATTGCAGGTTATTATAATGGAAAGATACTTTCGGTGCAAATTGATGTGGAACAAGATGAGATTGCTTCGATTCAAGTGGGGCAGAAAGTAATGGTTTCTATGCAGACAAAAAGAGGCGTGACAGGTACAGTTAGTAAGATTAGTAGTGAGCAAAGTGCATCCAGTGCTTCTAAAGTAAGTTATGCAGTGAATATTTCGATTGAAAATGAAGATGGACAGTTGGAAAGTGGAGAGACAGCAAGTATTCTTTTTCAAACAAAAGAGAATCAAATGGAGAATAAGAAAGAGGAGGTATCACAATGACAATGAAACGGAAGAAAATGATTGGAGCTATTATTAGCGCTGTTGTGGTAATTATAATTGTGGTGAGTGTTGTTTATCAACGGTGGAAACCAGAAACACAGCAAACGGTTACAAAAGAAACTACCGTAGAATATGGCAATTTGACAGTAGGAGTTACGGAGAGTGGTTCTGCTTCTTTAGGAACCGTAGACCAGACTTTTGATATAGATATTAATACTTCATCAGGTACAAGTGAAAATACAGCAACCAGTACGTCTACGACTACAGAGGACAGTCGAGGAATGGATATGGCAGAGGGAAACAAGATGGATAGTGCTGCAACAGAGTCTACAACTTCTGCCAGCAATACTTCCTCTGTAGCCTTAGAGGTAGAAAAAGTATATGTAGCAGAAGGGCAGGTTGTAGAAAAAGGAGATTCTTTGGTTAAATTGACTTCTGAAAGTATAAAAGAGGTGAGAGCTGCATTAAAGACTAATTTAGCGAGTGCAAATCTAACATTAAAAAGTGCAAAGATTACGAGAAAGGAAACCAGTGTTAATGCAAAGTATGAGTATAAGGAGAATATAACGAAAGGAGAGAATGCAAAAGCTACATATAATGCGACAATAAGCAGTTTGCAAAGTGCAGTGGAGGAAGCACAAGATGCGGTCAGCGAGGCAAAAGAACGAATGGAGGCTATTCCAAAGGAAATAGCGACCTTAAATAAGAAGAAAAAGCAGGTACAGGCATCTGCAACGCAAACGGCAAGCAAAGCAGGAAATGCTATGCCTTTTGATAATGGAAGTGAAGAAAAGGGAACGTCTGTTACTGTGGGAGAAAATAATACGAATACTACAGGAACAACTACCAATAGCAATACTTCTACCGTTAGTGGTATTGACTCTCAGATCGCATCCTTGCAAAATGAGCTTAGCAATGTAAAGAAAAATTATAGTAATTTAGTTAGTAAGGTTTCTCAGGCAAAGAGCGAGTTGGTAACGGGAAAGATTACAGCTAAAAAGACGTATGATGAAGCTATGCTAAATTATAAAAATGCAAAAGAAATTTATGACATTGCAATGGACGGAATAGATGATGAGGTAGATGATGCGAAAGAACAGGTAAAAGAGGCGAAAAAAACATTAGCTGCCTATGAAAAAATGGTAAAAAATGGAGTCATTACATCGGATTATGCAGGTACCATTCTTTCTCTGGGATATGCCGAAGGAGACACCTTAAATACTTCTACGGCAATTGCCTCTTTTGCAGATGCGGATGCAGTAACGGTTACGGTTTCTGTATCGCAGGAGGATGTTTCCACAATAGCAATTGGAGATGTTGTAAATATTGTATTTTCCGCTTATGAGGAGGAAACGTATTCAGGTGTAGTGAGTGCGATTGATACCGCAGAAACTAGCGATAATTCATCTATGATTGATTATGATGTAACTGTAAAAGTGACAGGTGATGTATTCAAAATATATCAGGGAATGACATCAAATGTAACCTTTATTACCAAGGAATTGAAAAATGTAGTATATGTGTCAAATAAAGCGATTCAAACAGAAGGAACAAAAAGTTATGTAAAGAAAAAGGAAGGAAATACCATTGTAAAGAAGGAAGTGGTGACTGGATTTTCTAATGGTTCTTCTGTGGAAATACAAAGTGGGCTAGAAGAGGGTGACGTTGTTCTTATTGAAAGTCAGGTGAGCAGTTCATGAAAAAGAAAGAAATTTTAAGATTGGTTGCATTAAACTTACTTCAAAATAAATTTAAAGTTGTATTGACCTCTGTGGGGATTATTATAGGTGCCGCAACCATTGTTATGGTAATTGCCATTGGGCGTGGAGGACAGGAAAAAGTAGCAGAACAATTTAAAAATTTGAATGCAGGTGCAATTGATATTTCTTATGAAGAAGCCACAGAGAATAAAAATGCGGATGCAAAAATGGAAAATGGAAATTTTGGTGGCAATCAGAATATGCCAGGAGGAAAGCCTGATTCTAGTCAGAAAAATGGAACTGACAACAAGAGTAACCAGAATGGGAAAAGTGCAATGGGAGGAAATTCAAATGATAAAAATCGTATGAACCAGGATAAGATTGTATTATCAGAGGAAGACGTAGAGGATATCGAAACGTTTGTACCAGATATATCTTCTGTATCTATTTCCTATACTACCAAAACAACAGTAGATGGAGGAGAATTAGAAGAAGAGACCAGTTATACAGTGGCAGGTGTAAAAAGTATTTATGCAGAAATTTCTAATTTGAATTTACAAGTAGGCGAGTTTTTAACAAAAGAGGAAGAAGAAAATAAGGAAAAAGTTTGTATTCTAGGAGCTACGGTAGCAAAAGAAATCTTTGGAGATGCTGTATCTGCTTATGACAGTACACTGTATATTGGTGGGAGAGCGTATACTGTAAATGGTGTATTGCAGGAAATTGGAAGCGTATCATCAGGAATTAGTGCGGACGATGCGATTTTTGTACCATATAGTACAGGAGTAAAATATATTACAGGAGAAAATATTAGTCCAACAATCACTGTAATTGCGGAAAATTTGAATGATTTGGAAACAACAATTGAAAATATTGAAACGGTTTTAGCGGAAAGTTATCCAAACGCAGAATTTACGATTACGGATGCAGGGAGCAAGATGGAGGCAGCTTCGGCATCAAATGACACATTGACAACATTACTATTTGCAATGGCATTTATTGTATTTATAGTAGGTGGAATAGGTATTATGAATGTTTTGTTTGTTTCCATAAAAGAAAGAACCAAAGAAATTGGAATTTTAAAAGCCATTGGGTGTATGAAGCAGGACATTTTGTTGGAATTTTTACTGGAAGCCTGTTTTATTAGCGTGCTAGGAGGCGTGTTAGGCGTTCTTGTTAGTCTTGGCATTACACCAATCGTAAAAATGGCGAATATTCCTGTCTCTCTTAGTATAGCTGGAATGTTGACTGCCATGGTATTTGCTTTTGTGACAGGTGTTACGTTTGGCTTTTATCCAGCATGGAAGGCTTCGTGCTTGGTTCCTGTAGATGCGTTGAGTGAAGAATAGAAGGAGGCATAAAGATGGACAAAACAAATAAAAAAATGAGCAAGAAAACAAAGCGTGTTTGTATTATTTTTATGCTGCTTTTTTTGGTAGGAGTTCTTGTGGTCTTTGGCTTATGTTTCTATTTTTCACGAAATAAGAAGGCAGAGGAAGAAATTAAAGTTGGTAAAAATCAAACTTTATTACAAGTGCAAATTAATGAGATACAAGGAAATGAAATTACATTTCAAGAAGTAGAGGAAGAAACGGCAGAAGATAAGAAATCAGTTGGCGATACGACAACAACAGATGATGAACAAAAAAAGGATCAAGCCAGTGGTGATACGACAAAACAACAGGAACAACCAGGACAGGCTCCAGACAATAAAGGGGCAGGACAGGAGATGCCAGAAATGCCAGGAAATGGAGAAAGTGCTGGAGGACAACCAGAGATGCCTTCTGATGCAGGAAATGGGGAAATGCCACATATGCCTCAGGGTGAAAATGGTGGAGATACAGAAAGAAAAGAAGCCTCCACAGAAAATAAAACCGATACAGAGGAGAATAAAAAGAACGATTCTGATGAAAGAAAATCCTATCAGGTAAAAGGAGAAGAAAAGAGTATGTTTATTCCAGTTGGAACGACAGTGACTACACAACTGGGAAAGCAAACGACCTTTTCGCGTTTGTCTGCTGGTGATATTGTAAAATTATTGATAGAAACGACCAGTGAAGGAGAAGAAGTCATTGTAGGTGTATGGATGGTGTCCTAGAAAGGAGAGTGTGTGCATGGAAAATACCATTATAAAATTGGAAAAAATCAACAAAAGTTATCAGAAAGGAAAAACTGCGTTACATATTTTAAAAGACATTGACTTGCAAGTAGAGCAAGGGGAATTTGTTGCCATTTTAGGACCATCTGGTTCCGGGAAATCAACACTTATGAACATCATAGGATGTATGGATGTGTTTGATACGGGAAAATATTATCTGAACGGAATTGATATTTCAAAACAAAAAGATAAGGAACTTACAGGGATTCGAAATAAAGAAATCGGATTTATATTTCAAAAATACCACTTGATTTCTACCTACACTGTGTTGCAAAATATAGTTATGCCTCTTCTTATGAGAGGAATGAGTTTTGCAGAGGCAACGGAACAATGCATGGATACGATAAAAATGTTAGGGTTGGAAGAAAGGCTAGAACATAAGCCCGCAGAGTTATCAGGTGGACAGCAGCAGCGTGTTGCGATTGCCAGAGCGTTGGTGGGTGAACCAGCATTGCTGCTCGCAGATGAGCCGACAGGGGCGTTAGATACGTCCAGTGGTGCAGAAGTATTAAAACTTTTTAATCGTTTGCACAATATGGGGCATACAATCGTAATGATTACCCATGATCTGGGAGTTGCAAAATCGGCAAAACGAATTGTACGCATTATAGATGGGGAATTACATGAGGACGAGAAAGGACAGATCTTATGATTATTGATTTAGTAGAAGATGCGGTAGAAATAAAAATACATTTTGAGAAGTTCACAGGTATATTACAGTCGAACTATGAATTTGCATATGCATTAGGCAGAATGCAGAAAATGATGGGACAGCCTTTGATAGAGGAAGATTCTTTGACAAGTTGGAAGGATGTGGTAGAGAAGCAGTTAAAAGATTATGAACCAAAGGATTATTTAGAGGAAAATTTGAAGAAACTGATATTGGAATATCGAATGCAAGAACAGGATGGAGAAGAAATCCAACAACTATATAAGAGGGGATATAAGAAAGAAGAGTAGTAAAAAAAGTCCTGGAATCCAAAAGTGAGGTATTGCTACCTCACTTTTGGATGAAAGTTAAAAAAATGAATGAAAAAGATTTTAGGAACGATTGCTGTATCTTTGTTCACAATAGATACAACGGTAAATTCCTGTATTCTTGTCGGCTAATTTGAATTTGTGCGGTAATTCCTGCTCAATTGATGTGATACAACGTGGGTTGCGACACTTCAAAATATTTGTTACCGTTTCTGGTAAACTTAAATGTCTTTTTTCAACAATCGTACCATCTTTAATAATATTGATAGTAAGATTAGGAGATAAGGCACCAAGAATATCCAAATCCGCACGTATCGGACCTTCAATTTTTATCATGTCCTTTTTGCCTGTTTTGTTGCTTTTTGCATTTTTGATAATAGCAACGCTACAGTCATCTTCTTTATCTAAATTTAAGTAATTGTAAATTTCAAATGCTCCACCAGCTTGAATGTGGTCAATTACCACACCATTTTTTAAACCACTGATATTTAACATAATCCGTCACCATCCAATCCTAAAAGGGTCATGATCAAAGCCATACGAGCATAAACACCATATTGTGCCTGCTTAAAGTAAACAGCTCTTGGATCATCGTCAATTTCTGTGGAAATTTCATTTACGCGTGGGAGAGGATGAAGAACTAGCATGTCCTCTCGAGCATATTTCATTTTTTTCGCATTCAAGATAAAACTATCTTTCAATCGAATATAGTCTTCTTCATTAAAGAAACGTTCCCGTTGTACACGAGTCATATATAATAAATCTAACTCAGGCATCACAGGTTCCAGCACATTTACTTCCTTGTACGGAATGTTTTGCGCATCTAACACTTCTTTACGAAGGTAATCTGGAATACGAAGCTCGTCAGGGGAAATCATCACAAATTTAATATTCTTATAACGTATCATCGCACGAATAAGAGAGTGGACAGTACGACCAAATTTTAAATCGCCGCATAATCCAATTGTCAAATTATCAAGGCTTCCCTTTAACTTTTTAATTGTTAATAAATCTGTCAATGTTTGTGTAGGGTGGTTGTGTCCACCATCCCCTGCATTGATAACAGGAATAGAAGAGTACTGAGATGCGACTAAAGGTGCGCCTTCTTTTGGATGACGCATTGCACAAATATCCGCATAACTTGAAATTACACGAATCGTATCAGCAACACTTTCTCCCTTTGATGCTGAACTGGAATCAGCCGATGAAAAGCCTAAAACACTACCGCCAAGATTTAACATGGCAGCTTCAAAGCTTAATCGGGTACGAGTACTTGGCTCATAAAATAAGGTTGCTAACTTTTTTCCCTGACATACTGTTTTATATTTTTCTGGATTTTCAATGATTTTTTCCGCAAGAGAAAGAACCGCATCCAGTTCGTCAACAGATAAATCAAGGGGTGATATAACGTGCTTCATAAGTACCTCCATATTTGATTACTACTAAATTGACGTAAATTATTATAACAAAGGATTTTTGAAATTACAACAAAAAATTAGAAAAAGATTAAAAAAACTATTGGTGAAATTTGGTTATTATTTTGGCTTTGCTAGGAACCGAATTACATAATAAAAGGAAGAAAAGTACAGGTAACGCAGAGGTGGATAAGGTATTATTGAAAAAGGATTGCAATTTCTTTTGTCACAAACTATAATAAAGAACGTAAACGATTCTTAAGATAGGAGGAACTTTATGATTAAATTATACGAAAATGGTGTATATTTACTCAATGGAACGGAAATTGTTGAAGACAATGGTGAAGCTCAGGCTGTTTTACAGAGCAAATTAGGTGTCGCTCCAAATAAGGAAGCAGCAAAGCAGGGAACCATGGCTTATAATATTTTAAAAGACCATAATACTTCAGGTAATATGGACAAGCTTAAGATTAAGTTTGATAAGTTGACTTCACATGATATTACATTTGTAGGTATTATTCAAACGGCAAGAGCATCTGGATTGGAAAAGTTTCCTATTCCTTATGTTTTAACAAACTGTCATAATAGTTTATGTGCCGTTGGTGGAACCATCAATGAAGATGATCATATGTTTGGTCTTACTTGTGCAAAGAAATATGGTGGAGTTTATGTACCACCTCATCAGGCAGTTATTCATCAATTTGCCAGAGAAATGCTTGCTGGTGGCGGAAAGATGATCTTAGGTTCAGATAGTCATACTCGTTATGGTGCACTTGGTACTATGGCGATGGGTGAAGGTGGACCAGAGCTTGTAAAACAGTTATTATCACAGACTTACGATATTAACATGCCAGGTGTTGTTGGTGTATATTTAACAGGAGAACCTGTAAAGGGTGTAGGACCACAGGACGTAGCGTTGGCAATTATTGGTGCAGTATTTGCAAATGGATATGTAAATAACAAGGTTATGGAATTTGTGGGACCTGGTGTAGAAAAACTTAGTGCAGATTTCCGTATTGGTGTCGATGTAATGACAACAGAGACTACCTGTCTTTCTTCTATTTGGAAAACAGATGCAAAAATTAAAGAATTTTATGAAATTCATGGAAGAGTAGAGGAATATAAAGAATTGTCACCTGCGGATGTTACTTACTATGATGGTATGGTTTATGTGGACCTTAGTACAATTAAACCAATGATTGCTATGCCATTCCATCCAAGTAATACGTATACAATCGAGGAAGTAAATGCCAATCTTGAGGATGTTTTGCATGATTGTGAGCAAAAAGCATTGGTAAGTTTGGACGGTCAGGTTGACTTCAAATTAACAGATAAAATTAGAAATGGTAAGTTATATGTAGAACAGGGAATTATTGCCGGATGTGCAGGCGGTGGCTTTGAAAATATTTGTGATGCAGCAGATATTTTAAATGGTGCAAGTATCGGACATGACGCATTTACACTTAGTGTGTATCCTGCAAGTATGCCAGTTTATATGGAATTAGTTAAGAATGGTGCGGCTGCTAAGCTTATGGAGGCAGGTGCAGTTATGAAAACAGCATTCTGTGGACCATGTTTTGGTGCGGGAGATACACCTGCAAACAATGCATTTAGTATTCGTCATTCTACAAGAAACTTCCCAAATAGAGAAGGTTCTAAGTTACAAAACGGACAGATTTCCTCTGTTGCACTTATGGACGCTCGTTCGATTGCAGCTACTGCAGCAAACAAGGGTTATTTGACACCAGCAACAGATATTGATGTAAACTTTAGTAAACCTAAGTATTTCTTCGATAAGACAATTTATGAAAATCGTGTATTTGACAGCAAGGGTGTTGCAGATCCATCCGTTGAAATTCAGTTTGGACCAAACATCAAAGACTGGCCTGCAATGGTTGCATTGACAGATAATCTTATGATTAAGGTAGTTTCTGAAATTCATGACCCAGTAACAACAACAGATGAGTTGATTCCTTCAGGAGAGACTTCTTCTTATCGTTCTAACCCAATTGGACTTGCTGAATTTGCATTATCAAGAAAAGACCCAGCGTATGTAGGTCGTGCAAAAGAGGTACATGCAGCAGAAGTGGCTCGTGAAAATGGACAATGTATGGGAGAAGTTCTTCCAGAATTAAAAGAAATGATGCATACGGTAAAGGCTATATTTACAGATGTAAATAAAACAAATACAGGTGTTGGAAGTACTATTTATGCAGTAAAACCAGGTGATGGTTCTGCAAGAGAACAGGCAGCATCCTGTCAAAAGGTTTTAGGCGGATGGGCTAACATTGCAAAAGAGTATGCAACAAAACGTTATAGATCGAATCTGATCAACTGGGGTATGCTTCCATTTATTTATCCAGAGGAAGAATTACCATTTGCTAATGGAGATTACATTTTTATTCCTGGCGTAGCAGAGGCAGTTCGCAATAAGGCAACTACATTTAAGGCATATGTTGTAAATAAGGGAATGAAAGAATTTGAATTACAGATGGGCGAATTAACAGATGATGAGAGAGAAATCATTTTGAAAGGTTGCTTAATCAACTTCAATCGCGTTTAATTTGTAGTAAAAATATAGATAAGCAGACCATACGAAAATGATGTGAAATGTCTATATGAATATTGCATGTGAAGAAAATTGGGAGATTGTGGATGTAAGTTCGCAGTCTCCTTTTTAATTCTGCTTCTTTTAATATTGTTGTATGGTTTGTTAAAGAATTGTTAATAAAATGTAAAGAAACCTACATTGCAATTCAAAGGAGTGTGTTATAAACTAGAGGGAAGGGTATGATATAAGGCATAGAATAAGGGGGATTTTTATGAAAGAAGAGAATAAGGAACAAATATTGCAAAGGGAAGAAAATGCGAGAAACAATAAACTGGTTACACAGATACATACATTAAGTACAGTGGTGATTACCATATTCATTTTGTTGCAATTTGTAAGTGGAAGAACATCTGTCTTACAATTTTCCCTAACGTTTTTATTAGGACCATGTGTGTCAATTGCAATGATTGTTTTGCAAAAAAAAGAGGCAGATAATCCGTATATCAAGCATATTGCATCATATGGTTTCGCTTTGTTTTTTACATATGAAATGCTGACCACTTCGGAGAGTTTGGTTTTTATATTGGTTGTGCCAATGGTGTATGCGGTAACTGTATATGGAGATGTAAAGTATCTGATTAAGATTAATTTTGGAATTTTTATCTTAAATATAATAGCAGTAGCAGGTGGTGCGGCTACAGGTAGATTTGGTTATGCTGGAGCAGACAAGGCAGTTGTACAGATGGTTGGTGTGATCTTAATGGCTATTGCATCACAATATACGGTAAAAACGCTACAGCATAATAATACAGTAAAAATGAAAAATATCATACAGAATAGGGATGAAAATTTAGCAGTATTACAGCAGGTTTCTTCTTTATCAAAAAAACTGGAAGAAGGCGTGCGAGAGGTACATGAACAATTAGAGAAACTAGCAAGTGTATCTCTAACGACCAAAGAAGCTATGCAACAAGTTACAAATGGAACGATTGATACATCAAACGCTGTTTCAAGCCAATTAGAGCAAACAGAATCTATTCAAGGTAAAGTAGAAATTGTAAATGAAGCGGCGGAAATCATCACAAATAATATGAACAAGACTGTAGATGCATTAGAAAAAGGAAATAAAGATGTTGATGATTTGATAGATAAGGCGAACGAATCTGTACAGAATGGAAAAGTAGTAGTAGAAAAATTAGAAAAGCTAGATGCTTATATGAATGAGATGAATACGATTGTAGAAATCATCAATAACATTACAGAACAAACAAGTCTGCTGTCTTTGAATGCCAGTATTGAAGCTGCCAGAGCCGGAGAGGCAGGAAAAGGATTTGCGGTAGTTGCATCGGAAATTTCAGGAATGGCAACACAGACACAAGAGGCAACTTTGGATATTACGGAGTTGATTAACAATGTCTCATCTGCGATTAATGAGGTGGTAAAGGTCGCTTATAATATGATTGAGGGCATTAATGAAGAAAAGGAAAAGACAGAAGAGACGGCGAAAAGTTTTGTTACTATTTCGGATAATACACAATCGATTCGTGGAAATATTGCAAGTTTAGCAAATCATGTTGAGAAACTGCAAACAGCAAACCAGGAAATCGTGACTTCTATTCATACAATTTCATCTATATCAGAAGCGTTGACAGAGCATGCCAATGAGACAATGAATGCAGAAGAGGAAAATGAAGCGGTACGTAAAGAAATTGAAATTCGGATGCAGGAATTGATAGATATGGTGAAAGAAAACGAATCAGAAATAGAATAAAGCACCGAAAATAGTTAAGAGGTTATCGAATGGATAGCCTCTTTTTTGTGTGTAGGGGATAAGGAAAAGTATCCTAGCATGTTTTGGAAAGTGGAACCAATCTGTTATTTTATCATAAACTAATAAAAAATGCATGGGGGTACATTATGGCAACAAGAGTAGTGGTGGATGCAGGTCACGGAGGCTGGGATAATGGAGCTATGTTCAATGGAAGAAAAGAGAAAGATGACAATTTAAATCTGGCACTGGCAGTCGGAGATATTTTGAAGAATAATGGAATTGATGTAGTTTTTACAAGAACGGATGATGTTTATCAATCACCAAACGAAAAGGCAAGAATAGCCAATAGGGCAAATGCGGATTTTTTTGTTTCCTTGCATAGAAACTCAAGCCCAGAGCCAAATCAGTATACTGGTGTGCAGACATTACTTTACAACGATGGAGATATAAAAGAAGTGATGGCTGACAATATCAACCAACAATTGGAGCAGGTTGGATTTAAAAATTTGGGAAGAAGTATTCGTAAGGATTTAGCTGTTCTTCGAGGAACTAGAATGCCTGCTGTGTTAGTGGAGACAGGTTTTATTAATAATGAAGCGGATAATAAATTATTTGACCAGGAATTTGATAACATAGCACAGGGAATCGCACAGGGAATTTTGGAAACTGTAGAACAGAAGGAAACACCAACGTATCGGATTCAGATCGGCTTGTTCCGAAACTATGATAATGCACAGCGATTGGCGAATAGGGTTAGTGAAATGGGATATACCGTAGAAATTCGTGAAATAAATGGATACTATGCAGTTTTAGTTGGCAGATTCAAGGAGTTAGACAGGGCAGAGAGGATTCAAAACGTATTGCGAGAGGACGGATTTGAAACATTATTGATTGCATTAAATTAAAAACACATAGAAAAAGACAGATTTTTCTGTCTTTTTTTTCAATAGTATAGTAGTTTCGTGGGAAATAGTTATAAAAGATTCATAAAATTTAAGATTTCACTTTTCAATAGAAAAAATCTGTTATAGAATAGAAAAGATAAAGAAAACGGAATATTTCCGAGGAAGGAAAGAGTATCAATTAGGATATTTGGTGAAAAAATGGCGAAAAGAATTGATGGAAAAAAAATAGCGGCAGAAATTAAGGATGAATTGAAAGAAAAAGTGGCTGCCTATAAAAAAGAAGGTGTAGAAATTACATTGGCAGTTATTCAGGTAGGAAATGACCCGGCCTCTACCGTTTATGTTGGAAATAAAAAAAAGGCATGTGAATATGTAGGAATTCGTTCTCTTTCATATGAAATGGAAGAAAGTATTACACAGGACGAATTATTAGATAAAATTAGAGAATTGAACGAAAGAAAAGATGTAAATGGAATTTTAGTACAGCTTCCATTGCCAAAACATATTGATGAAGATGCAGTGATACGTGCAATTGATCCGAAAAAGGATGTAGATGGTTTTCATCCACAGAGCGTAGGCTCGTTAAGTATAGGAGAAGCTGGTTTTGTATCTTGTACTCCAGCAGGCATTATTCAGTTGTTAAAGCGCAGTGGCGTAGAAATAGAAGGAAAAGAGTGCGTTGTTGTAGGTAGAAGCAATATTGTAGGAAAACCGATTTCTATGTTGTTATTACGAGAAAATGGAACAGTAACAATATGCCATTCCAGAACAGCGGACTTAAAAGCGGTTACAAAACGAGCAGACATTTTAGTGGTAGCGATTGGAAAGCCTAAGTTTATTACGAAAGAGTATGTAAAAGAGGGCGCAGTAGTAATAGATGTAGGAATCCACAGAAATGAAAATAATAAACTTTGTGGAGATGTAGATTTTGCGGATGTTGAGCCGATTGTAGATGCAATTACTCCTGTACCTGGTGGAGTAGGACCTATGACCATTGCCATGCTTATGAATAACTGTGTAGAAGCAGTGAAACTACAGGAAGAATAGGAGAAAAAGTTTGAAACAAATAAGTAGAGGACAGCCAAGAAATAAAGGGCATAGCAAATAA
>OIWS01000298.1_pt1 | contig 68129 bp, 61 predicted proteins | sample 1587611 | NCBI WGS metagenome assembly OIWS01 (sample SAMEA3888919, study PRJEB22519) | human gut metagenome | biome: human gut; feature: human-associated habitat; material: faeces | place: Denmark | collected 2010 | reverse complement strand
GCGCGGGGACGGCTCCCCCAGTCTGCGCGGGGCGCAGACAGCCCCCTCTTGGCAGAGGGGGCCTTTGGTGCAGGCGCACCCTTTGAGAGGCCTGGAAGATCCACGGGATTGCCACGGCTATTTTGATGCAACGGAAAATCCAAGTGCCCCGGCCCTCTCCGCCCCAGTGGGCGCACTGGGGCGCCTCCCCCGGAGGGGGGAGCCTATTTGCGGGGCGCGGGGACGGCTCCCCCAGTCTGCGCGGGGCGCAGACAGCCCCCTCTTGGCAGAGGGGGCCTTGGGGTCTGCGATTCCGTTGAAAACTTAATGGTCGGATTTCAGGCCGGCGCCGCAGATGGTGATGAGGGTATCGGGCGTTTTGCCGTAAAGGCGGCAATATTCGAGATAGGCGGCATAATTGGCTGCGGTGGTGTGCTCACAGTAGATGCCGCGGCGGGCCAGGGCGGCGCGGGCGTCCAGAATTTTGTCTTCCGGGGCATGGACGAAGCGGACGTTATGCTGCTTTGCGAGGGCGAGGATCTCTTCGCCGCGCATGGGCTTGCCGATGGCGATGCCCTCGGCGATGGTCGGCGTGGGCGTGACGTCCTCCGGCTCCGCCTCGCCCTTTTCTGCCGCGCGGAGCAGCGGGTCGCAATTTTCGCTCTGGAGGGCGATGATCTGCGGGAAATGGTCGATGGCGCCGCTGCGCTCGAGGTGCTCGAGCGCGTAGATTGCACCGAGGAAGAGCGTACCGTTGCCGGTGGGGATAACGATATGGGACGGGATACGGCCCAGCTGCTCGAAGGCTTCGTAGATGTAGGTCTTCGTGCCCTCGTAGAAGAAGGGGTTATAGACGTGGTTGGCGTAGTAGACGCCCTCCTGCTCGACCTTGGCGCGGCAGACGTCGGCACAGTGATCCCGTGAGCCGGGGACGACGGTGCAGGTTGCGCCGTGGGCGCGGATCATGTCGATCTTCTTGGGGCTCGTGCCTTCGGGGACAAAAATTTCACAGGCGATGCCGGCTTTGGCGCAGTAGGCGGCGACGGAGTTGCCGGCATTGCCGCTCGAGTCCTGCACGACCCGGTCCACGCCGATGGCCTTGCAGTGCGCGACGAGGACGGCCGCGCCGCGGTCCTTGAACGAGAGCGTGGGCATGAAATAGTCCATCTTTAAAAGCACGTCCTCGTCCAGGCGGACGATGGGCGTCATGCCCTCGCCCATGGTGACGGTGCGCCAGACGTCGCCGTCCAGCGCCATGAAGTTCCGGTAGCGGAACTGGCTCCATTCGTGCGTGTCGATCTCGCCGAGGTCAAACTTCGGCGGCTGATAGTCCAGCTTCCAGAGGCCGCCGCAGGCGCAGCGGGGTTTGCGCGTGGCGGCCGATTCGGTATGGCCGCATTTGCTGCATACAAATTGCATGATGTCTCCTCCTTATCGTACTTCGGCGATGGCTTCAATTTCAATCCGTGCGCCGTGGTGCAGTTCCCGCGTGGGAACGATGACGCGGGCCGGCTTATGGGCGCCGAAAAATGCCGCGTAGACGGCGTTGACCGCGTCCCAGGCCGCGACGTCCGGGATGTAGAGGCGGCAAAGGACGACATCCTCCTTCGTGCATCCGGCAGCAAGCAGGACGCGCTCGACATTGTGGAGCGCGTCGCGGGTCTGCTGCTCGATGGCCTCTGCCATCGGCGTGCCGGTCTCATGGTGCACCGGGAGCTGGCCGGAGATATAGAGCTTGTCGCCGGAGATCATGCCGGGGACGTAATGGCCCTTATTTTCCAGGACGCTTGGCAGTGTGATGGCTCTCATGCGTGTTTCCCCCTGACTTCGTCTAAATAGCTGTAGATGGTGACTTTATTGACGCCGAGCTTTTCGGCGGCTTTTTCGATGCTGCCCTTCATCAAAAACAGGCCTTTTTCCTCCATAAAGCGCACCTTTTCGATGCGCTGCTCGCGTGTGAGGGCCGCGCCGTCCGCGCCGCCGACGATGCCGTCCATCAGATTTTCAATCATGACGGAGATATGCGCCGGCTCTGCCGCTTCCGGGGGATTGGCCGCCGGAGGCTGCGGCAGGAGGCTTTGCAGGAAGTCCAGCTGGGCCTGTACGCGCGTGGTGTCGAGGTTGAGGCAGAGTGCGCCCTCGAGCTTGCCGTCCCGGCCGCGGATGAGGAGCGTGGAGGAACGGATGCGCTTGCCGTTTGGGGCGGTAAAATAGTAATTTGCGACAAAATCCTCCCGCAGGTCGCGGGAGAGGATGACCTGGCGGACGAGCTGGTCGAAACTGTCGCCAACCTTCCGGCCCGTGACGGTGGGATTTGCCACATAGACGACGGAGCGCTCGGGCGCGGCGAGGTCGTGCAGGACGGCCTCACAGTCGGGCGCGAATGTCGCGGACAGCATCTCGGCGATGGGGACATAGGGCTGCAGGACGCTTCGGATTTCCATGGCTTCTCCTTACTGCAGCTTGCCGCGCGCGGCGATGTCCAGCTCCTGCACGACTTCGTCCCCGGAAATGAGATATGCCCGCTCATAGAGGTTGCAGACGGGGCAGATATGCACCGGGATGATGCGCACCTTTTCGCCGACGGCGACGGACGCGCGGAACGATGGGTCGTTGATGATGGCGTGCTCGTCGAAGACCTTTTCAATGTGGACATCCGGCTGGTCATAGAGTGTGCCCTTGCCGGGGGTGGCGCAGAGGCCCTCGGTGCGGGACTGCATCGTGAGGCCCTTCGCGCCGACATCGAGGATGGTACGCTCCGGCGTCGGGCGGCTGATGACTGTGGCGAGCACGGTGGCCGCGCAGCGATCCAGTGTGCCGATGGCGTGGCCCTGCGAGGCATCCATGAGGGCATAGGTTCCGGGGCGAAGCTCGGTGATGCCGGGAAGGATGTCGACGTGGTTCATAAAGGTGGGCGTGGCGCCGTAGCTGACCGTCCGGCAGGGCATATCCTGCGCGGCGGCGAGGGCTGCAAAGTGCAGCGTGCGGCGCTGCGCGCCTTCTGACAGCGCGCGGAGGGCAGCGAGATCAGGCGCGGAGTAGCTGTTGCCGTCGTGCGAGAAAATGCCGCCGAACGGGACGTGCGGACAGGCGCGGATGGCATCGAGCAGCGCGAGAAAGTCGGTTTCCGAAAGGATGCCGGAGCGGTTTTCGCCGACTTCGATCTCGATGAGCACCGGCACGGAGACGCCCTCCTGCGCGAAGACGGCCTCCGCCGCCGTCACCTGGCAGGGCGTGTCCACGCCGAAGGCAAGCTTCACGCCGTGCCTTGCCAGCGCGGCAATGCGGCGGAGCTTTTTCTCGCCGACAATCTCGTTGGCGATGAAAATGTCATCGAGCCCGGCCGCCGCCATTGCTTCGGCCTCGCCGACCTTGGCCACGGCGAAGCCGCAGGCGCCGGCGGCAAGCTGCAGTTTGGCGATCTCCGGGCATTTGTGCGTCTTTGTATGCGGGCGGAGGGCTGCGCCGTGCGCGTCTGCATAGGACTGCATTTCGTTCAGGTTTTTCATCAGCCGTTCCCGGTCGATGAGCAGGGATGGAGTGTCCAATTCCAGGTATCGCATCGTAAAGGCCTCCTTCGCTGATGGCGAATGTACGCAGGTATTTCTTCGGAACTTCCTGTTTTTTCTTCTATTCGCAGTATATAGAATTTTTTCTACGTTGTCAAGATCGTTTATATAATTTTTTATACGTTTTTGGGGGCGCTGAAACTTTTTGCCGGCGGTTTCAAAATTATATCCCCCCAGGGAGCTTCACAGCAACGCATCAGTCTGATAAAATACGGGAAGCGTCAGGCTGAAGTCTGGCAGAACGAGGCTGAAGCCTGAACTTTTTGGAGGAACGATGAAAAAAATTCTGGCGGCGCTTTTGGCGCTCGGCATGCTGCTCTCGCTGGCAGCCTGCGCAAAAACCACTGCTCCCACCGACACCACCACACCCGACGCGGCACAGACCGCGATGGCTGACGGCACGGAGGGCAGCACGCTGACCTACGGCTCGGCGGACTACACGCGCATCAACCCAGCCATGGACGAGCACGGGGAGATCAACCTGCTGCTCTTTGACGGGCTGACGGCGCACGACGGAGAGAACAACGTTGTACCGGGATTGGCCGAACGCTGGGACGTGGACGAGGAGACGAACACCTATACATTTTATCTGCGCGAAGGGCTGAAATGGCACGACGGGGAGCCGGTTACGGCGGGCGACGTCAAATTTACCATCGAGGCGATCATGGATCCGGACAACGGATCGGAAAACGCGCCGAACTTTGAAGATGTGGAAGAGATTACGGTGGTGGATGCCCGGACGGTCGCCTTCCGCCTGTCCGCGCCGAATGTGGCGTTTCTCGACTATATGACGATGGCCGTTCTGCCGGAGCATTTGCTTGCGGGTGAGGACTGGCAGGAGTCGGCATTTTTCCGTGCACCGGTCGGCACGGGCCCCTACAAGCTCGAGCGCTGGGATCCGGCGCAGGCGATCATTCTGGTGCGGAACGAGGACTATTATCGAGGCGCGCCGAACATCGAGCGGATCGTGTTTAAAATCGTGCCGGATGACAACGCGCAGGCGCTGCAGCTGGAGTCCGGTGAACTCGACCTTGCGCTGCTCGATCCGAAAAACGCCGCGCAGTTCCAGGGCAAGGACGGGTATACCAGCTACGACATGAAGACGAGCGATTACCGCGGCATTCTCTTCAACTTCTGGAACGAATATTGGCAGGAAAACCGCGACCTCATCCCGGCGATCTGCTACGCCCTCGACCGGCAGGCCATTGTGGACGCCGTGCTGCTCGGGCAGGGCATGCCCGCCTACGGGCCGCTGCAGCGGAATATCTACAACAATGAAAACGTCGAGCACTACGACTATCATCCGGAGAAGGCAAAGCAGATTTTGGAGGATGCGGGCTGCGTGATGGGCGCGGACGGCTATTATGAGCGCGGCGGCGCGGAGATCGCCTTCACGATCAGCGTCATGTCCGGAGAACAGGATCGCATCGACATCGCCCAGGCCGCCGCACAGCAACTGCGCGAGGTGGGCATCCACTGCACGGTGGACATCCCGGCCGTGATGGACTGGGGCGGGCAGATGGCGTGTCTCATCGGCTGGGGCAGTCCGTTTGACGCGGACGACCACACCTATAAGGTGTTCGGCACGGACAAGGGCGCGAATTACTCCGGTTATTCGAACGCCGAAGTCGACGAGGCGCTGACGAAGGCACGCGAGTCGAGCGACCCGGCGGTGCGCAAGCAGTATTACGACGAATTCCAGGTTGCGCTGGCGAACGATCCGGCCTACGCCTTCATCTGCTACATCGACGCGAACTATGTCGCGACGAGCCGGCTGCACGGCATCGACACGGAGACCGTTATGGGCCACCACGGCGTCGGGATCTTCTGGAACGTCGAGACGTGGACGCTCGACTGAGCACGTTGATTCCCGCGGGAGCTCCCCCAGTCGCCTTCGGCGACAGTCCCCTCTCAGTCACGGCTTTGCCGTGACAGCTCCCCCGGAGGGGGAGCCTTCGGATGGGCCGATGAGGGCATCGGCCCTTGCAACGATCATCTGGCACATTGCAAATACCCAATTCATCAAATAGAAACCGGCGGACACAGGGGGCGGGGATGCCCCCTGCGTTTGCGCGTTTATGAGGAACGTTATGTCGGAGCTGTTGGAAGTCAAAAATTTATCTGTGACCTACGCCTCGCCGCGCGGGGACGTGCAGGCAGTGCGGGGCGTCAGCTTTTCGGTGCGGCCGGGCGAGGTTTTGGCCGTGGTTGGGGAATCCGGCTGCGGCAAGAGCGCGATGTGCCGGGCTATTTTGCATCTGCTGCCGGGCTCCGCGCGCGTAGAGGGCGAGGTGCTGGCCGGGGGCGTGGACATTGCGCGCTACTCTGAGCGCGAGATGCGCAGGCTGCGGGGGCGGCTGTTTTCCATGGTATTTCAGGATCCGATGACGGCGCTGAACCCCAGCATGACCGTCGGCAGCCAGATTGCCGAGGCGGTGCGCGTGCAAAATCCGGGAGCTTCACGCAAGACGGTCTCCGCGCGCGTGGAGGAGCTTTTGGCGCTGGTCGGGATCGAGCGGGCGGCGGAGCGGATGGCGCTCTACCCGCACCAGCTCTCCGGCGGGATGCGCCAGCGGGTGGTGCTTGCCATTGCGCTGGCGGGGAAACCCAAACTTCTCTTCGCTGACGAGCCGACGACGGCGCTGGACGTGACGATTCAGGCGCAGATTTTGGATCTGCTGCGGGACGTACAGCAAAAGCTCGGGACGGCGACGGTGCTCGTGTCGCACGATCTCGGTGTGGTGGCCCGGGTGGCCGACCGCGTGGCGGTGATGTATGCGGGGCGGATCGTGGAACTCGGGACGGCGGAGGAGGTCTATTATGACCCGCGCCATCCCTATACCTGGGCGCTGCTGCGGGCGCTGCCGGCACTGGCGCGGCACGGCGAGCCGCTCTACACCATTCCCGGGATGCCGCCGACGCTCATCGATCCGCCGGCCGGCGATGCCTTCGCCGCGCGGAATGCGTATGCGCTCGGGATCGACTATCGCGAGGCGCCGCCAATGTTTCAAATCACTGACACCCACTACGCGGCCACCTGGCTGCTCGATCCGCGCGCGCCGAAGGTTGCGCCGCCGGTAGGAGGACGCTGGCATGAATGAGGAAATTCTGCTCTCGGTGGAGCATTTGACGCACAGCTTCTGCCCCGTGCGGGGCCTGCGCGTGCGGGCGGTAGAAGATCTGTCGTTTTCTGTACGGCGGGGCGAGATTTTCGGGTTGGTCGGAGAATCGGGCTCCGGAAAGTCGACGGCGGCGCGGTGCATCATGAATCTCTACCGGCCGGAGGTAGGACGGATCCTGTTTCACGGGATCGACGTGGCAGACGCGGCGCAGTTTCGCGCGAACCGGCGGTATCTGCAGCAAAGCAGGCAGATGATCTTTCAGGATCCGACGTCGAGCCTCGATCCGAAACGGACGGTAGGAGATTGTATCACGGAGCCGCTGCGCATTGCACGGCGGAGCACGGCGCGGGGCTCTGCGCGCGCGGAGGCCGCGTTTCAGATGAAGTATGTGGGACTGGATGCGGAGTATCTGGACAAGTATCCGCCGGAACTTTCCGGCGGGCAGCGGCAGAGAGTGGCCATTGCGCGGGCGCTGGCGATGGAGCCGGAGCTGCTGGTGGCCGATGAGCCGGTCTCGTCGCTGGATGTGTCCATTCAGGCGCAGATCATCAATCTGTTCCGGCATCTGCAGGCCGAGCACGGCTTTACGTTTTTGTTCATTGCGCACGACCTGTCGCTCGTCCGGTATCTGTGCGACCGGGTGGGTGTGATGTACCGGGGGAAGCTGGTGGAATGCGCGGAGACGGAGGAGCTGTTTTCCCGGCCGCTGCACGGGTATACCCGCGCGCTGCTCTCGGCCATTCCCCTGCCCGACCCGCTGCGGGAACGGGCGCGGAAGATTCTGCGCTTTGAGGAAGCGGAATTTTGCCGGGACGGGCAGCTGGTGGAAGCTGCGCCGGGGCATTTTGTTTTGGAAGGGGGCGCGGAGGCATGAGGCAACGACGCGGCATGGCCGCCGCGCTGCGGACGCTGGCGCTGTTTTTGCTGAGCGTGCTGATTTTATCCTTCCTGGTGTTTGTCATCGCACGGATGGCGCCGGGCGATCCGCTGCGGGCGTATTTCGGCGACCGCGTGGAGAAAATGACCCCGGCGGAGCGGGCCTGGGCCACCGAAAAGCTGGGGCTGGACGCGCCGGTTTTGACGCAGTATCTGGCCTGGCTGCGCGGGGCGCTGCGGGGTGAGTTTGGCATTTCCTATCAGTACAAAATGGACGTGCTGGAGCTGATCTGGTCGCGGCTGCCGTATACGCTGCGGCTGGGTGGGATCGGTTTTTTGCTGATTTTCGTGCTGTCGCTGGGGCTCGGCGTGTTGTGCGCGTGGAAGGAAGGATCGGTTTTTGACCGGGTTTGCTGCCGCGTGGGGACAGCGATGAGCTGCGTGCCGGAGTTTTGGCTGTCGCTGGTGCTGATTTTGATTTTTGCGGTGCAGCTGCGGTGGCTGCCGAGCTCGGGGGCCTACAGCGTGGGCAGCGCGGGCGGCTTTTCCGACCGGGCGCGGCATCTGGTGCTGCCGGTGACGGTCGTGGTACTGGGGCATCTGTGGTATTATGCCTATCTGGTGCGCAACCGGCTGCTGGAGGAGCTGCGGGCGGACTATGTGCTGCTGGCAAAGGGCAAGGGCCTGGGCGGGCGGCGGGTGCTGCTGCGGCACTGCCTGCGCAACGTGATGCCGGCGTATCTTTCGATCATGGCCATCTCCGTGCCGCACATCATCGGGGGGACCTATATCATTGAGAGCGTATTTTCCTATCCCGGCCTCGGGACACTCAGCTATGAGAGCGCGCGGTATCAGGACTATAATCTGCTGATGGTGCTCTGCATCCTGACCGGGGCCGTGGTGATGGCGTGCAGCTTGCTGGCACAGGCGATCAACGCACGCCTCGACCCGAGGCTGGACGGAAGGGAGGCCGGACGCGATGGATGACTTTCAGATTGTCGGGCCGCGGCCGGTCAGGACACCGGAGGCAAAAAAAACGCCGTGGCTGCGGGGCAAGCCGGTTTTGGCGGGGATTGTTTTGGCCGTCATCCTGCTCGGGTGTCTGGGCTGCGGGCTGTTTTTGCGGCGCGACCCGACCTATATGGATCTTGCAAACTGCAACCGCGCGCCCTGCCGGGAGTTTTGGTTCGGCACGGACGCGATGGGGCGCGACCTGTTCGCCATGATCTGGTACGGCGGGCGGGCGTCGCTGGTGATCGGCGCGCTGGCCACGGCGATCTCGACGGGGATCGCGATGGTGCTCGGGAGTCTGAGCGGCTGCGCGGGGCGGCGGCTCGACGCGCTTTTGATGCGGGCGACGGAAATTTTGCTCAGCGTGCCGAATCTGCTGCTGATCGTGCTGCTGCAGGCGATTTTGGGCGCGGCATCGGTCTGGAGTTTGTCGCTGGTGATCGGGCTGACAAGCTGGACCGGGATTGCGAAGGTTGTGCGCACGGAGGTGCGGCGGCTGCGGAGCAGCGAGTTTGTACTGGCGGCGCGGTGTATGGGCGGCGGATTTTTCCATCTGCTGCGCGAGCATCTGGCACCGAACTTCCTGCCGGCCATTTTGTTCATGGTGGTCATGAATGTGCGCGGGGCGATTTTGGCGGAGTCGACGCTCAGCTTTCTCGGGCTTGGACTGCCGCTGGAGATTGTGTCGTGGGGCAGCATGCTCTCGCTGGCGCAGCAAGCGCTGCTGACGGACAGCTGGTGGGTTGTGGTGATTCCGGGGGTATTTTTGATTGCGACGCTGCTCTCGGTGACGGCGATCGGCAACACCCTGCAGCGCAGCGGCGCGCAGGAGGGCGGAAATCTCTGACCGCGCGGCGGTTTTTGGGAAAAAGGAGCGCGAAGATGAACATTTTGGTGATGGATGCCCAGGGGGGCGGAATTGGAAAACAGGTGGTTGCGGCGGTACGCAAGCGGTTTCCGGCGGTGACGATTACGGCGGTCGGGACGAACACGGCGGCGACGAGCGCGATGCTTCGCGCCGGAGCGGACGAGGGCGCGACGGGCGAAAATGCGGTGGTGGTCTGCTGCCGCCGCGCCGACGTGATCATCGGGCCGGTCGGAATCGTGATCGCGGATGCGCTGCTTGGCGAGGTGACGCCGCGGATGGCCGTCGCCGTGGGGCAGAGCGCGGCCAAGCGCATTCTCATCCCGGTGAACCACTGCGCGAACTTTATTGTGGGCGTGGCGGAGCTCGGGATGCAGCGGCTGATGGACGCTATGCTCACGGAGCTGGAAAAAACCTTGGACGAGGCTTGACGGGCCGGGCGAATGCGTGGTAGAATAACCCCGAATGGGGCGGAGGAACCGCTCCGCACGGGGCCGAAGCCTCGCCTGGCACGAACCTGTTTGTATGGTATGTTCAGAAGGCATACGATCTCAGAGAAGGGATCGTATGCCTTTTTTCGTAAATCAGGAGGATTTTCATGGAATTGGCAGACTTTTTTGCCCGGCATCCGAAGGCGGCACTGGGCTTTTCGGGGGGCGTGGATTCGTCGTATCTGCTTTGGAGCGCGAAGCAGTGCGGCGCGGATGTGCGGCCGTATTTTATCAAGACGGCCTTCCAGCCGGCCTTTGAGCTGGAGGACGCGCGGCGGCTCTGCCGCGATGTGGGTGCGGAGCTGACGATATTGGAGCTGGATGCACTGGCGGATGAGGCAGTCGCAGAAAATCCGGCGGACCGGTGCTATCACTGCAAGCGAAACCTCTTTGGGACGCTCACGCAGCGGGCGCGGGCGGACGGATATTGTCTGCTGCTCGACGGCACGAATGCCTCGGACGACGCGGGCGACCGGCCCGGGATGCGGGCGCTGCGGGAGCTGGAGGTTCGCTCGCCGCTGCGGGAATGCGGACTGACGAAGGCGGAGATCCGCGCGCGCTCCAAGGCGGCGGGGCTTTTTACCTGGGACAAGCCCGCCTATGCCTGCCTTGCCACGCGCGTGCCCACGGGGCAGCGGATCACGGCGGAAGCGCTGGCAAAGACGGAGGCGGCGGAGGGCTTTTTGTTCTCGCTGGGGTTGACGGATTTTCGCGTGCGGTATTTCGCCGGGGCGGCGCGGATTCAGGCGCCGGCGGCGCAGCTGGCGCTGATTCTGGCGCGGCGGGAAGAGATTTTGACGGAGCTGCGGCAATATTACCCGGCAGTTTTGCTGGATTTGGAGGTACGGGAATGAGTGGAAGCATTCGGGATCTGCTGGAGGCCGTCCGGCAGGGCACGGTCAGTTTGGAGGAAGCGGAGCTGCAGCTGAAGCAGGCGCCGTTTGAGGATCTGGGCTACGCGAAGATCGATTTGCACCGGAAGCTGCGCCAGGGCGCGGCGGAGGTCATCTATGGCGCGGGCAAGACGCCGAAGCAGATTGCCGGGATCGCGGCGCGGATGGCGGAGCGGGGCGTGAGCCCGGTACTCATCACACGCCTTTCGCCGGAGGCGGCGGAGACGGTTGGGCAAAGCGTGGCGCTGGACTATCACGCGCAGGCGCGGATCGGCCTTGTGGGCCGGATTCCGGAGCCGGACGGAGACGGGGCCGTGGTCGTGGCGACAGGCGGCACATCGGACATTCCGGTGGCCGAGGAGGCCGCGCTGACGGCGGAGGCTCTGGGCAGCCGCGTGGTGCGGCTCTACGACGTGGGCGTTGCGGGACTGCACCGGCTGCTATCGCACACGGAGCAGCTCATGGCTGCACGGGTGATTGTGGCCGTGGCGGGCATGGAAGGGGCGCTGCCGAGCGTGATCGGCGGGCTGGTGGACTGCCCGGTAATCGCGGTGCCGACGAGCGTGGGATATGGGGCGAGCTTCGGCGGTGTGACAGCGCTGCTGGCAATGCTCAACTCCTGCGCAAGCGGCGTGAGCGTGGTGAACATCGACAACGGGTTTGGCGCGGGCTTCCTGGCCAACCGGATCAACCATTTGGGAGGAAACAGATGAGAACGCTTTATCTGGACTGCGCAATGGGCGCGGCGGGCGATATGCTGATGGCAGCACTGCTGGAGCTGCTGCCGGAGGAGGATCGGGAGGCATTTTTGCGCGGGATGAACGCGCTGGGGCTGCCGGGAATCCAAATTACGGCGGAGCCGGCGGTGCGCTGCGGGATCCGCGGGACGCATGTGCATGTTTTTGTCCATGGCGAGGAGGAGGGCGAAGCAGAGCACCACGCCCACCATCACCACCACACGGGGCTGGCGGAGATCCGGCAGCAGCTCGGGGCGCTGGACGTCCCGGAGACGGTACGGGCGAATGCGCTGGCGGTCTATGACGCGATCGCGCAGGCGGAAGCCCGCGTCCATGGCACGGCCGTCGACCAGATCCATTTCCATGAGGTCGGCACGCTGGATGCGCTGGCCGACGTGGTGGGCGTCTGCTGGCTGATGGAGAAGATCGCGCCGGACGAGGTCTGCGCGTCGGCGGTCCATGTGGGATCCGGCCAGGTGCGCTGTGCGCATGGGCTGCTGCCGGTGCCGGCCCCGGCGACGGCACTGCTGCTCGAGGGAATCCCCTGCTACGGCGGCGAGATCCGTGGGGAGCTCTGCACGCCGACGGGCGCGGCGCTGCTGCGGCATTTCGTGAAGCGTTTCGGGCCGATGCCGCAGATCTGTGTGGAACGGATTGGCTACGGCATGGGCACGAAGGAATTTGAGGCGGCAAACTGCATCCGCGCGATGTTGGGGCGGACGGAGGCCCGGACGGAAGCGATTGTAGAACTCTGCTGCAATCTCGACGACATGACGGCGGAGGAGATCGGCTTTGCAATGGAGCGGCTGTTTGAGGCCGGGGCCGTCGACGTATACACGACGGCCATCGGGATGAAGAAAAACCGGCCGGGCGTACTTTTGACCTGCATGTGCCGGGAGACGGTGCGGGAGACGGTGCTGCGGGCGCTGTTCCGGCACACGACGACGCTGGGTGTGCGGGCAAAGGTCTGTGACCGGTGGACGCTGGAGCGGACGGAGCGGCGCGTGGAAACTGCGTTCGGCGCTGTGCGCGTGAAAGGCGCGGCGGGCTTCGGCGTTTCGCGGGAGAAGGCGGAATTTGAGGATCTGGCGCGGATTGCGCGGGAGAAGGGCTGCTCGCTGCGAGAGGCGCGGGAGGCGCTTTTCCAAGGTGTATCTGAAAACTGAAAATGTGACCGGCAGCGAGGAATTTTCGTGCTGTGCAAGACACTTTTTCCGCAGGAATACTGACGTATTTCAAGGAAAAGTGACGCCGCACAGCGCAAAAAGGCCCGCTGTCCGGGCGCTTTGGGAGTTTTCGGATACACCTTAAGTGGAGCGGCGCGGCCTTTGGCGCCTCCGGATATCAAAAAAAGCCCCCTCGGGAGAGGGGGCTTTTTCGGGCGTCCCGGGCTGCGACGGGACTTCTGCCTCCTGGAAGCCTACAGCCCGGAGGGGTATTATTATTGTCTCCATCATAACGTGCTCCGGCGGAGATTTTTATGGGGCTCCCGGCGGGCAGGCGCTGCCGGTTCTCGGCGGCGGACAGGGAGAGAGGGAGGGCACGGGGTTTCTTTTTGGGACGGGGTGTTGTATAATAAGGCGAAAATTGCTGAATGGGAGATGAGGGGCTTGCGGAAGAAGGCGAGCAAGGAGGAACTGTTTTCGTCCGTGCCGGTATTGCGGGCGCTGACGGTGATGGCGGTGCCGACGATCATCAGTCAGCTGATTGTGCTGGTTTATAATCTGGCGGACACCTGGTACATCGGGTTGACGGACAACCCGTATATGGTTGCGGCCTCGTCGCTGGTGGCGACGGTTTTTTTGATGATCACGGGGCTTTCCAACCTGTTCGGCGTGGGCGGCGGCAATCTTGTGGTGCAGCTGCTCGGGCGGCGGCAGGAGGAGGAAGCACGGCGCGTGGCGTCGGTCAGCCTGGTGATGACGGCGGGGACAGCGCTGGTATTTTCTCTGCTCTGCCTGAGCTTTATGGATCCGCTGCTGCGTCTGCTCGGCGCGAGCGAAAACACGATCGGCTATGCGCGGCAGTATCTCATCCCGGTGGTGATCATCGGGGCGGTTCCGACGATGCTGAACAATGTGATGAGCTCGATGCTGCGCAACACCGGCTATTCCCGGGAGGCCGGGATCGGCGTGAGTCTGGGCGGTATTTTGAACGTGGCGCTCGACCCGCTGTTTATGTTCCTGCTGCTGCCGCGCGGAAACGAGGTGCTCGGCGCGGGACTTGCGACGCTGCTGTCGAACGTGATTTCGTTTTTCTATTATGTGGTGGTCTATCAGAAGGTGCGGTCGGCAACGGTTTTGGCGCTGCCCCGGCGGATTGAGCGCGTGGAGCGGACGTCGATGCGGGCAATTTTCTCCGTGGGGGTGCCGGCGGCGGTCAATCTGCTGCTCTACGACCTTTCGAACATTGTCATCAACAAGCTGGCCTCGCGCCACGGCGACATCGAGCTGGCTGCGATGGGGATTATTCTGAAAATCGAGCGGCTGCCGCTGAACACCTGCATCGGCATCTGTCTGGCGATGATGCCGCTGGTGGCCTACAACTACGCGGCGGGGAACCGGGAACGGATGTACGCCTTTTTCCGGACAGCGCGGCGCTGCGGACTGGCCGTGGCGGCGGTCTGCATCGGGCTTTACTGGGCATTTGCGCCGCAGATCATGCAGCTGTTTATCCGGGATGCGCAGACCGTGGCGCTGGGGACGCAGTATCTGCGGGCACGGTGTTTCGCGCCGGCGGTGATGTTTTTGAGCTTCCAGATGGTGCACTACATGCAGGCGCTTGGAAAAGGGCGCGTGTCGCTGGGGCTGTCGATTCTGCGGCAGCTGGGGATGAATATCCCGATCTTGTTCCTGCTTGACCACTTTTTCGGGATGACAGGCATTGTCTGGGCACAGCTGATTGCGGACGCATTGACGGCAATGATCTCCTATCTGGTCTACGGCCGGGTGAAACGGTCGATGGAGGAAGCAGATGGCGAAGCGGCGCGGTAAACCGAAGGCCTCGCCGGGCCTGGTTTTGCTGGCCGCCGCGCTGGCGGCGGCGGTACTGCTCTGGCAAACGTTATCCGGCACAGCGCAGCCGGACGCGGCCAGGGCCGTGCCGGAGGGCGAGCTGGACGTCTGGTTTCTGGACGTGGGGCAGGCGGACGCGAGTTTGATTGTCTGCGACGGCGAGGCCATGCTGATTGACGGCGGAAATGTGGACGATGCGAGCTATGTTGTGGCCAGTCTGGAGGAATCCGGCGTGACGTCACTTGCGTATGTGGTAAACACGCACTGCGACGAGGATCACGTCGGCGGGCTGGCGGGCGTGCTGGCAAAATTCCCGGCGGAGCACATCTGGTCGAGTACGACGGAATATTCCACAAAGGCCTTTTCCAACTTTGTGAAATACGCCGGGGCGCAGGGACGGGAAATCGAAGTCCCCTCCCCCGGCGACACGGTTTCGCTCGGGGACGCGGAGGTGACGGTGCTCGGGCCGCTGCGCGACTATGGGAACAACAACGAAAACTCCATCGTGCTGCGCATCGACTATGGCGAGACAAGCTTTCTTTTCACCGGTGACATGGGCATCACGGCGGAGGACGAACTGGTGGAAGCCGGGGCGCGGCTGGACGCGACGGTGCTCAAGGTGGGGCACCACGGAAGCGCGGGATCGACCGGGTATGTATTTCTGCGCGAAGTGATGCCGGAATACGGCGTAATTTCCGTGGGAACCGGCAATTCCTACGGTCATCCGACGGACGCGGCGCTCAGCCGGCTGCTGGACGCGGAGGTGACGCTCTTCCGGACGGATCTGCAGGGCGTGGTGCACGCGGCGAGCGACGGGACGGTGGTTCACTTTGACACGGAACGCACGGCGACGCAGGGGCAGATCAATCCGACAATCGACGCACCGGCGGAGGTCTATGTCGGCAACATCCATTCGCAGATCTTCCATGTCTCTTCCTGCCGCAGCTGCCCGGCGGAGAAGAATGCGGTGCAGTTTGACTCTGTATGGGACGCGATGCGCGCCGGATACCGCGCGCACAGCTGCGTGGAGTAATCACCCGCAGGCTTCCAGCGCGGCGGGTACAGCGGGGATTCTCCCCCAGTCAGCCGTTGGCTGACAGCCCCCTCTTTTAGAGGGGGCCTTGGGGGCTCGGGAAGATTTGAGTGCGCCCCGGCCCTCTCCGCCCCAGTGGGTGCACCGGGGCCCCTCCCCCTCCGGGGGAGGCTTTCTGAGTCCTTTCAAAAACGAAAACCCGGAGCTCCTTATGGAGCTCCGGGTTTTGTCCTTTTGCTTAATACATGGCGGCGGAGAGGGTCTTATGGGCGAGGAGATAGCCGGTGTCGGTCGGGTGGATGCCGTCGGGGCAGAGCAGGTCGGGGAAATTGCGGCTCTGCAGGAAGGCTGTCCGCAGGTCGACCACGCGGCAGCCGAAGGCGCGGGCCAGCTGGACGGTGAGGGCATTATAATACTCCTGCCAGCGGTAGAGGTGCGCCGCGTCGCCGAGCCAGGAGAGAATATTTTTTCCGTCGCGGTTTTTGCTGATGAAGCGCAGATAACGCTCGGCATCCAGCGGGACCAGCGAGGCCACGGCGACCATGGCCCCGGCGTCCTGCGCCTTGCGGATGGCGCGGCGAAGGCCCTCGACGAAATTGTCCGGCGTGGTATGGGGCTGGTGCTCGGCCTCGGGGGCCTCGGAGATGGCCTGCCAGTCGTAATCGCAGTCGTTGCCGCCGTAGCCGAGCAGGACGGTTGTCTGGCTGTCACAGGCGTGGAGGCTCTTGTCCATGGCACGCAGGCCGTCGGAAATGGTGGCGCCCATTTTGGTATGGTTTTCGATTTCAATGCCGCGCGCGGACAGCTGCGGCAGGTCATGGTCGGGGCAGAGATGATAGCCTGTGCCGTTGAAGGTGACGCCCTTCAGGATGGAATCGCCGAAAACGATGAGTTTTTTCATGATAAGCTCCCCCTTGCGCAAGAAGTGGTTCTGTTTGCCTCCAGTGTACGGCAGGGCGGCGAAAAAGTCTCCCGAAAAAGTGAGATCCGGCCTCTCCTGTCCGGAAAGGCCGGGGAACTTTGCGGTAGAGAGTGGCTCTACCGGGAGTAGAATTCGTTGAGATTACAAGGGTTTTCCGCTGCGGCGGGGATGGGCAGACCGTACCCGCAAAGGGCATGCCGCATCTGTAACGTCCCTTGATCGCGAACAGCTACACAAAGTTGTCTTCCCCTGCAAGCGCAAGCGAAGTGCAGCGGAAAATCGAGGGCCTTAATCCTCTCAGTCATGGCTGCGCCATGACAGCTCCCCTTGATGCAATCAAGGGGAGCCTTTGGACATTTGCAGCTATGGTGCGTAGAAAAGGATGCTGAGGGCGATGAAAATCTGGGCCATATAGTAGAGGACGTGGAGGACGGCGTTTCGGTAGGGACTGTCGTTTTTGCCGAAGGAGAGCACGACGAGCATATTGTCACTGAGGCTGAAGCAGAGGCCGCCGAGGAAGAACATGAAAAGCGCGCGGTCGCTCGTGAGCAGGGCGCCGGTCAGGGAGGTGGCGGCGACGAAGATGACGCAGCCGATATAGACCACGCCGAGGGGCATGATCTTCCCGGCGCGGACCTGCATTGCGTGGGAATAGAAGCCCGCGACGCCGAGCGCGACGAGCGTGAGGGGGATGGCATAGGTCCAGGCACGGGGCGCGGCCGTCAGCACGGCGAGAATGTAGAGCACATGGCCGGCAAAAAAGGCAAGCGTGCCGGAGATGAAGCAGAGGTCGTGCGTTTTGGGATTGAGATAGCGCAGGGCAATCAGAAAATCGCCCAGCATGCCAAGCGCGAGGCCGATCACGACGTAGAGCGCGTAGGTGCTCTGCCCGCGCAGGCGCATGCAGTACAATCCGAGCAGGACGAACAATAGCGAGGCCGTGGTTTTCAGGAGGATGCCGGCCACGTTGCGACGGCGATAGGACTGCATGATGAAAAGCGTCTCTAAAATTGCGCCGGCGGCGATGAGCAGAATCAGGAACATAGGCAGTCTCCTTCCCTTTTTTCAGATTTATCATAACACAGGCGGAAATTACTGTCAAATTCGTCGGAAAAGAAATTGACAGCGCCGCGGCGGTGGCGTAAGATAGAGAAAAACCAAGGAGGCAGAGCGTTATGCGTGATTATGCTGTGGAGCTGGAACGCCGGGTGGCGTTTATTCGGGACGTGCTGAAAAAGGCCGGGGCGAAGGGCATCGTGTTCGGGAACTCGGGCGGCAAGGATTCCGCCCTGGTCGGCATCCTTTGCAAGAAGGCGTGCGAGAACACGGTGGGGATCATGATGCCGTGTGAATCAAAGCGAAATTTTGGCATCGACATGGATGACGGCGGCGAAGTGGCGAAGCAGTTTGGCATTGAAAACCGCACCGTCGACATCACGGAGACGAAGCAGACGCTGGTGAAGGCGCTCTCTCAGGTGACGGAGCTGAACCAGCAGGCGCTCACCAACATCAATCCCCGGCTGCGCATGGCGACGGTTTATGCCGTGGCGGCGGCGGAGGGCCGGCTGGTCGCCGGGACGGGCAACCGGTCGGAGGCCTACATGGGCTATTTCACCAAGTGGGGTGACGGGGCATACGATCTCAACCCGATTGCCGATCTGACGGTGACGGAAATCTATGAGTTTTTGCGCTTTTTGAACGCGCCGCAGAGCATCATCGACAAGGCACCGTCGGCCGGACTCTTCGAGGGGCAGACCGACGAGAGCGAGATGGGCGTGACGTATGCGGCGATCGACCGCTTCCTTATGACCGGCGAGGGCGAGGAGGCGGATCTCGCGATCATCGAGCGGTTCCACAAGCGCTCGGAGCACAAGCGCACCGGCGCGGCCGTCTATCCGGGATGAAAATGCTGCAAACCCGCCTGAGCGCGATGCGCTCGGGCGGGTTTTTGCGTGGAAAATCAGGGGGTTCCGCTTGTCTTCCGGATTGGCGGCGCTTCTCTTGCCGAAGGGGCGCGATTCCAGCTCCGCACTTCCCGGAGGGCTGCTCAGCGGTGCGTGCCGAGGAAGAAGATGGACACGACGCCGGGGCCGGTATGCGCGCCGATGACGGGGCCGACGTAGTTGATGATAATGGTCTTCGCGCCGGTCTTTTCCCGGATGAGGGCGGCGGTATATTCTGCGTCGTCGATGCAGTCGCCGTGGCAGATGAAGACGGTCTGCTGCTCCGGGTCCGTCGCGGTTTCGACCATCTGCTGCACGAGGGCCTGCAGCGAGGCCTTGCGCCCGCGCGCCTTGCTGACGGGGATGAGGTGGCCCGCGTCATCCATGTGCATGACGGGCTTGATCTGGAGCATGGTGCCGAAGAGCGCCGCCGTGGCCGAGACACGGCCGCCGCGCTTGAGGTGCATGAGGTCGTTGACCGTGAACCAATGGCACAGGTGCGGGCGGACCTGCAGGAGGTAGTCGTAGGTTTCCTCCAGCGAGGCGCCGGATTGCTGCTTCTTCGCGGCGAGATAGACATAGAGGCCCTCACCGAGGGAGGCGCCGAGGGAATCGATCGTCAGGATCTTGCGCGCGGGATATTTGGCGCGGAGCTCTTCGGCGGCGATGCAGCCGGACTGATAGGTCGTGCTCAGGCCCGAGGAAAAGCCGACATAGAGCACATCGTAGCCTTCGGCGAGGGCCTGCTCCATCTCGACGGTAAATTCGTCGGGATTGACGGCGCTGGTTGTCCCCTGGGAGCCCGCGCGGAGCTTGTCGAAGAAGGCCTTGAAGGCGATTTCACGGCCGTCGAGGTAGTTGCGGTAGGTCTGGCCGTCGATGGTGACGTGCAGCGGCAGGACGCGCAGATCCAGCTCGTCGGCGAGGCTCTGCGGCAGGTCGCAGGAAGAGTCGGTAATGATCTGAAAAGTTTTTGTCATGGGGTTGCCTCCTGAACGTGATCATGGATTACTTTGTCTTTCATCATAGCAGAAACGGGAGGCAAAATCCAGCACGAGTCTCGTTTTTTCGCTCTACGCCTCAAATGCAGGATTCTACTGGCAGTAGAATCCCGCGTTTTTTGTAGAGAAGTCAGGAAATATTAAATTTTTTATAAGATTTACGAATGAGGAAAAGCATGCTATAATAGCTCCGCCGCGGCTGCGGCGAAACTTGGCATACAATCAGGAGAGACCGGTATGGAACAGAACCAGAACATCCGGACGGAAGATACACAGGCACAGCCCGGCGCGCAGTGCCCGGCAGAAGGCCCGCAGGCGCTCGGCATAACGCGGGCGATGAACCGCAGCCGCGTGCGCGAACGCAAGCGCAGCCGGAACAAGCACGGATTTCTCGCGGCACTGCTGGTGCTGGCGATGATTGCGCTGGTCGGCGGGGCGGCGTTTTTGCTGAAGCATTATGTGGTCGACGAGCTTTTGCCCCGCGAGGACACCGCGCAGGCCCCGGCTCCTGCGCCGGAGGCCCCGGCCGATCCGGCGGGAGCGGAACCGGCAGAACCGGAGGCGGTGCCCGAGGAAACTCCCGTAGAAGAACCCGAGGAGCTGCCCGCAAAGGCACCGGATGAGGAGCCCGCAGAAGACCCCACCGGGGAGGGCCCCGACGATTCCCCTGCCGGGCCGGAGGAAGCAGCGACGGTAACACCCGCCGCGCCGGCCCTTGCCGTAGAGACGGACGCGACGCAGACGCTCGATCTCGAGCTTTACAGCGAAAACGCCATTTTGATCGATCTGGAGACGAACACGGTGATCGCCGAAAAGGAGCCGGACGCGAAGATCTATCCGGCGTCGATGACGAAGGTGATGACCGCGCTTGTCGCCTGTGAGCAGATCACAGACTGGGATGCGACGTTCACCATGACGCAGGCCATCATCGATCCGCTGTTTTTGTCGGATGCGACGATGGCGGGCTTTGTGAACGGGGAAGAAGTCTCGATGACCGACCTGGTTTACGGGGCGCTGCTCCCCTCCGGCGCGGAGGCAACCGAGGCGCTGGCGCTGACGATTGCGGGCAGCACGGAGGGCTTTGTTGCGCTGATGAATGAGAAGGCGGCGGAGCTGGGGCTGCGCAATACCCACTTTGTCAACGACAGCGGATTGCACGATGAGGAGCACTACACCACGGCGCGGGAGATGGCCGTCATTTTGGAGGCTGCGATGGCCAACGAGCGCTGCCGCGCGGCGCTCTGCGCCGTAAGCTATACGTCCGCCGCGACGGAGCAGAATCCGGAGGGCGTGGCGATGATCAACAAATTCCTCTACCGCATCGGGCAGTATGAACTGGGCGAGGCGGCGGTGGAAGGCGCAAAAACCGGCTTTACCTCACAGGCGATGAACTGCTGCGCGAGCTTCGGCAAGGCCGCAAACGGCCGGGACGTCGTCTGCGTGACGGCACATGCCTGGACCGGGGATTTTTGCGTGGAGGACCATGCGGCGCTCTATACGGAGTATTGCGGCGATTGAGCGCCGGGACTTTTGACCTTTTCGATTCTCTCCCCTGCCGCCTGCTCTGGGCGGCGGGGGAGCTTTTTGCGTTTTGGAGAAGACGCGGGCGGTTTGGGATCGGGATTTGATTTTGAAATCGGGCGGCGCGGAAAATTTTGCGTGCGGCCGCCTGTGTTCCGCCTAGCCGCTCTTTCCGCCGGGAGGCGGGCTTTGGCGGACGGGCGGGGCGAATGTTTTGGATTTTTGAGGGATGGGGCAGATTGTTCATATATTTTTTATTGTGAAATCGGGTGCAGGATGCTATAATAGCGGAAAAAGAAATAGAATATGATGGATGTGTATCGAAATTGAAGTACGGAACCTGGACGGTCTCGTCCTATCGCCCGGCGGAAGCACGGGCGATGGCAGAGGCCGGATTTTCGCCGCTGACGGCGGCGGTGATGTGCAGCCGCGGCTATACGGATTTGCAGGCGGCACGCAATTTTCTGGCGGCAAATGAGCCGCTCTCCGACCCATTTGCCCTGCTGGATATGGAAAAGGCCGCCCGGCGGGTACGCCGGGCGATTGAACGGCGCGAGGCAGTCTGCGTGTTCGGCGATTATGACGTCGACGGGATCACGGCGACGTGTCTGCTGACGGATTTTCTGCAAAAGCAGGGCGCGCGCGTCACAAGCTACATTCCGGCGCGGCTGGAGGAGGGCTACGGTCTGAACGAGCTGGCCCTGCGTAGCCTGAAGGCGCAGGGCGTGCAGCTGATTGTGACGGTGGACTGCGGGATCACGGCAAACGACGAGGCGGCGCTCTGCCGCGCGCTCGGGATGGAGCTGGTGATCACCGACCATCATGAATGCAAAGCCGAGCTGCCGGAGGCCATCGCGGTGGTCGACCCGCACCGGCCCGACCAGCCCCAGCCGGCGGCGGAACTGGCGGGCGTGGGCGTGGCTTTCAAGCTGGCCTGCGCCATCGGCGGGGACGCCGGGGCGCTGCTGCAGGAATACTGCGACTTTCTGTGCCTCGGAACCGTGGCCGACGTGATGCCGCTGACGGGAGAAAACCGGACGATGGTGGCCGCGGGGCTGCGGGCATTGGAAAATCCGAAGCGCGTGGGCGTGGCAGCGCTGATGGCCGAGTGCGCCATCGGGCGCGGCAAGATCACCGCCGGAACCATCGGCTATACGCTGGCGCCGCGCATCAATGCGGCCGGGCGCATGGGGCAGGTCGGCATTGCGACGGATCTTTTTTTGACCAAGGACGCCTCGCGCGCCGTAGAGCTGGCGTCGGAGCTCTGCCGCCTGAACCGGAAGCGGCAGGAGATCGAGGCGGACATCTACCGCGAGGCCGTGGCCATGCTGCCCGCAGGCGGGCGGCCGGAGGCCATCGTGCTGGCAAGCGAAAACTGGCACCAGGGCGTGGTTGGAATTGTGGCGTCGCGGTTGGCGGAGGAATATAGCTGCCCGGCGTTTCTCATCTGTCTGGACGGCGATAAGGGGAAGGCCTCGTCGCGCTCGCACGGGGGCTTCAACCTCTTCGCCTCGCTCAAGACGCTCTCGCCGCTGCTCGAGAGCTACGGCGGGCATGAACTGGCGGCGGGCTTTACCATCCGGCGGGAAAACATCGACCGCTTCCGCGAGGAGATCGGGAAGCTGGCGCATACGTTCCGGCAGTCGGAGGAATGCCAGGCGGATCTGAAGATTGACTGCGAGGTGCCGCCGCAGCTGCTGACGCTGGCGAATGTAGAGGCGCTCGACGAACTGGAGCCCTGCGGGGCCGGGTGTCCGCGGCCGCTGCTGCTGCTGCGGGGCCTGAGCATCGCGGATCTGACGGAGGTCGGCGGCGGGAAACATCTGCGGCTGCGGCTGACGAGCGGGCGCTGCAGCTGGGGCGCAATCTTCTTCTCCACGACGGCACGCCTCGCGGCCATCAGCCTGGGGGACGTGGTGGACATTGCATTTACGCCGCAGATCAACGAATACCGCGGGCTGCGCACGGTGCAGCTGAATCTGGTCGATATCCGGCCGGACGAGGCGGCCAGAAGCGTGCAGGACGCGGCACGGGTGCTCTACGGACGGCATCTGGCCGGCGAGGCGCTGACGGCGGAGGAAGCCGGGGCGCTGCTGCCGGATCGGCAGGACTTTGTAGCGGTCTGGCGGTATCTGACCTCGAACGCCGAGGGCGGCTGTCTGCAGGAGGACGTCGGATGCCTCAGCCGGAAAATCGCGCGCTTTGCCGCGATACCGTGCTGCCCGGGCAAGACATGGGTCTGTCTGGAGGTATTCGCCGAGCAGGGTCTGCTTGCGCTCGAGCAGCGGCCAAAATCCCTCCGCATCCGGCTGACAAGCGAAGGAAAAAAGGTGGATCTCACGCAGAGCGCCATCCTCATTCATCTGAAAAAGCAGAAGGCAGGAGACTAAATGGAAACCAGAGAAGAACATTATGCGTCCATGATGCAGGCCGTGAAGCGCTATTCCCCTTCGGCCGATCTGGACGTCATTCAGCGGGCCTTTGAATACGCCGACGAGAAGCACAAAACGCAGCTGCGCAAGTCCGGCGAGCCCTATATCATCCATCCGCTGGCCGTGGCGGAGATCGTGGCGGAGATCGGCCTCGACACCGACGCGATTGCAGCGGCGCTGCTGCACGACTGCCTGGAGGACACGGACGCGAGCTTTGATGAGATCACGAAGCTCTTTGGGCGGACGGTCGCCGAGTTGGTGGAGGGCGTCACGAAGCTGACGCGCGTGCAGTATTCGACGATGGAAGAGCAGCAAATGGAGAATCTGCGCAAGATGTTCATGGCAATGAGCAAGGACATCCGCGTCATCCTCATCAAGATCTCCGACCGGCTGCACAATATGCGCACGCTCGAATACCAGACACCGGCCAAGCAGGTGTCCAAGTCCATGGAGACAATGGAGATCTACGCGCCGCTGGCGCATCGGCTCGGCATGCAGAAGATCAAGTGGGAGCTGGAGGACACATCGCTGCAGTACCTCGATCCCGAGGGATATCAGCAAATCATCGACTATTTGAAGGAGAACGAAGAGAGCTCCAACAATTTCATGAACGCGATCCAGTCGAAGATCACGGAGCGGCTGGCGTCGGTCGGCATCCACGGGTCGATCTATGGACGCATCAAGCACACCTATTCCATCTACCGCAAGATGCGTGCGCAGAACAAGACCATCGACGAGCTCTATGACCTCTATGCCTTCCGCGTGATCGTGGATGACATTGCGGACTGCTATAACGTCCTCGGCCACATCCACGACCTGTTCAGCCCGATTCCGGGGCGGTTTAAGGACTATATCTCGACGCCGAAGCCGAACATGTATCAGTCGCTGCACACGACGGTCATCGGCAAGCAGGGCATTCCGTTCGAGGTTCAGATCCGGACGTGGGAGATGCACCAGACGGCGGAATACGGCGTCGCGGCGCACTGGAAATACAAGCAGCACGCGGGCGAGGGCTCGGAAAAGGAGTTCGAGTGGGTGCGGCGGCTGCTCGAGAATCAGCAAGACACCGAGGCGGACGACTATATCCACTCGCTGAAAGTCGACATGTTCGACGACGAGGTCTTCGTGTTCACGCCGAAGGGCAAGGTCATCAACCTGCCCGCGGGCTCGACGCCGATTGACTTTGCCTACGCCATCCACTCCGCCGTCGGCAACTCGATGATCGGCGCGAAGGTGAATAACCGCATTGCGAGCTACGACGCGCAGCTGCACAACGGCGACATTGTCGAGGTTTTGACCTCGAAGAGCGCGAAGGGGCCGAGCCGCGACTGGCTGAACATCTGCCGGTCGAACCAGGCGCGGATCAAGATCAAGCAGTGGTTTAAGAAAGAAAAGCGTGAGGAGAACATCGCGCGCGGCAAGCTGAGCTTCGAGTCGGAGCTGCGGCACATCGGCATTGATCCGGCCATCATGCAGCAGGACGACGTGCGGCCGATGGTGCTCAAGCGGATCAGCTTTGAGAGCCTCGACGATATGTATGCCGCCATCGGCTACGGCGGACTGACGGCGATGAAGGCCGTGGGCCGCGTGCGCGACGAGCTGACCAAGGCCAGCCGCAATATGACGCCGAAGGAGCTGCTCTCGCTCGGCAAGCAACAGCAGCAGCCCACGACGAGCCGGTCCGGCGTCATTGTGGAGGATATCGGCTCCTGTCCCATCAAGTACAGCCGCTGCTGCACGCCCGTTCCCGGCGACGATATCATCGGCTTTATCACGAAGGGCTATGGCGTGTCGGTTCACCGGCGGGACTGTCCGAATGCAAAAAACGCGCTCGACCCTGAGCAGCGGGGCCGGTGGGTTCCGGTGCGCTGGGCCGAGACGCCGGACGCGACGTTTGCCACGGAGCTGGCACTGGTGGCCGAGGACCGGGCGGGGCTGATGCTCGACATTGCAACCGTGATGACCGCGGCGCGGCTGCGCATCACAGCGATGACCGCCAAGCCGGCCGGAGACGGGACGGCCTATGTGTCGCTGAATTTCCCGGTGCACGACCTCAAGGAGCTGGAAGCGGTTCGGGGCCGTCTGCGCGGGATCTCCGGCGTGAAGGATGTCCACAGAGGGAATGGCTGATGACCGGTGAAAGACCGGGCGAGGCAGCCTGAAAAATAGATTTAATATTTGGAGAAACCATTTGTATGAAAGCAGTTGTCACGCGGGTCAAATCCGCGTCGGTCGCCATTGAGAGCGAAATTCACGGGCAGATTGGGCAGGGATTTTTGATCCTGCTCGGCATTGCACCCGACGATACCCCGGAAAAATGCCGCAAGCTGGCCGAGAAGATCCTTGGCCTGCGCGTATTCCGGGATGAAAACGACAAGATGAATTTGAGTCTGGCCGACGTGGGCGGCAGCGTCCTCGTAGTGAGCCAGTTTACGCTCTACGGCGACGTGAGCCATGGGCGGCGGCCGAGCTTCATCGGCGCGGCGCGGCCGGAAGTTGCCATCCCGCTCTATGAACAGTTTCTGTCAGAATGCGCGCGGCTGGGCTTCCCGCCGGAGCACGGTGAGTTTGGCGCGGACATGCTGGTGACATCGGAAAATCACGGACCGGTGACGCTGATTGTGGACACAAACGACTTGAAGTGAGGAACAGGGTATGAAATTGGAGACCATGGTGCTCGGGCCGCTGGCCACGAACTGCTACATCCTCTGGGACGAGCAGACGATGGAGGCCGCCGTCATCGACCCCGGCGCAGCGGGGCAGAAGATTGCAGACGATCTGGCGCAGAACGGGCTGACGCTGCGGATGATTTTGCTGACGCACGCCCACTATGACCACATCGGCGGGCTGAAGGTGCTGCATGAGCGGACCGGCGCGCCGGTTTACGTCAGCAAGGCGGATTCGACCGACCCGGCGGAGATGACGCACGGGCGGCTGATTTTTACGAACACCTATGAGGATGGCGACGAGCTGACGCTGGGGCATATCCGCATCCGTGTGATCGCCACGCCGGGGCATACGCCGGGGGGCGTGTGTCTGCTGGCGGGCGATTGGCTGTTTTCGGGCGACACGCTGTTCGCCGGGAGCTGCGGCAGGACGGATTTCAAGGGCGGCGACCAGCGGGCGATGATGGAATCGCTGCGCAGGCTCGGGCAGCTGCCGGGGAATCTGCGCGTGCTGCCGGGGCACATGGAGGAAAGCACGCTGGACGCCGAGCGGCAGTGGAACCCCTGGATGCGCGAGGCGCTGAAGGCATGAAATTATATCTCAATCATACGGAACGCTATCCGGTCGAGCAGCTGCAGATGCAGCTGTTTGCCTCGGAGGCGAGTGAATTTGTCACCGCGCCGTTCGCCGAGGGCGAAAACGGGGCGGTGTCGAGCCTGTTTACCGGGAAAACCTATGTGACGGCCACGGCGAAGATCCGCTGGAACGGGAAGACCGGGCGCGCGGTGAAGCGGCTGCCGCTTGAAAAAGCCGACGTGCGGCACACGCGGCGCATTTTGCAGCAAAGTTATTATCTGGCGGCAATGCAGGTTCTGGATACCGCGCCGCCCTGGGGTGCGCTCTCCGGCGTGCGGCCAAGCAAGCTGTCAACCAAGGCGCTGCTCGCGGGCAGGACGCGGCGGCAGGCCGAGCGGGAGCTGGAGCGCGAATTTTTCGTGACGCCCGCGCGGGCGAGACTCTGCGTGGACGCCTCGGAGCACACGGTGGAGGCGATGGGGCTGCTGGCCCCGCGGGATCTTTCGATCTACATCGGCATCCCGTTCTGCCCGACGCGGTGCGCCTACTGCTCGTTTGTGAGCGAGTCGGTGGAGCGGTTCGGCGAGTTTTTGCCGCCGTATCTCGAGGCGCTGCTGCGTGAGGTGGAATACACCGGGAAGCTGCTGCGCGCATCCGGATGGCATGTCCGCACGCTCTACATGGGCGGCGGGACGCCGACAACGCTCTCGTCCGGGCAGATGGCGCGGCTGCTGGAGGCAATCAACACGCATTTTGACCTCTCGCGGTGTTTGGAGTTTACCGTGGAGGGCGGCCGGCCCGACACGCTGGACGCGGAGAAGCTCCGCGTCATCAAAGCCGGCGGCGCGACGCGCATCTCGATCAATCCGCAGACGATGTCTGACACGGTGCTGCGGGCCGTCGGGCGGCGGCACAGCGCGGCGGCGGTCGCAGACGTGTTCCGGCAGGCGCGGGAGGCCGGGTTTGACGATATCAATATGGATCTCATCGCGGGTTTGCCCGCCGACTCGGCGGAGGGCTTTGCCGAGTCCCTGCGGCAGGTGATGGCCCTCGGGCCGAGCAACATCACGGTGCATACGCTGGCGCTCAAAAAAGGGGCAGACCTCTTTCAGCGGCGCGTGGCGCTGCCGAGCCAGGAGGCCGTGGCGCAGATGCTGGCCGGGGCGGAGGCGGCACTCCGCGCGGACGGCTTCGAGCCCTACTATCTCTACCGGCAGAAGTACATGTCCGGCAGCTTTGAAAACGTCGGCTGGTGCAAGCCGGGCTATACCGGGCTTTATAACATATACATGATGGAAGAGCTGCACTCGATCCTCTCGCTGGGCGGGGGCGGCATGAACAAGATCAACCTGCCGGAGGAAAAGCTCGCCCGGTATCATAACCCGAAATATCCGCAGGATTATATCCAGCGCATCGACACAATTCTGCGGCAGAAGGATGAAATTTTTGCTCTTTTGGAAGAGCAGGCGTAAAGGAGCGCGGAATGGACACTTTATTCTCGCATGTTTCCATTGTCACGATGGATGAACGGATGTCCGTGTGGACAGACAGCTTTCTCGGCGTGACGGATGGAAAAATCTCGTATCTCGGCAAAAAGGCGCCCGAAGAGCAGCCGCAGACCATCATCGACGGCAGCGGCATGGTGCTCATGCCGGGGCTGATCAACTGCCACACGCATCTGCCGATGACGATTCTGCGCGGCTATGCGGATGACCTCACGCTGCAGGATTGGCTGAACAACTACATCTTCCCGCGCGAGGCGCATCTGGATGACCGGGCCGTGAAGGCCGCGACGCTGCTTGGGATCGCGGAATGTCTGCGCTTCGGCGTGACTTCGGTGTCCGATATGTATGATCACTGCGACGCGATCTGCGAGGCTGTGGCAGAATCCGGCATCAAGGCGAACATTTCGCGCGGAATGACCATGTTCCTCGGCGACGACTTTGACTTTGAAAAATTCCCGGCCTGTCAGGAGCTTGTTGCGCTGCGCGACAAATGGCAGGGATATGACAACGGACGGATCAAAATTGAAGCCTCCGTCCACGCCGAGTATACCTCAACCTATCAGCTCTGGGACGCGCTGAGCGAGTTTGCCATCAACGAAAAGCTCGGCATGCAGGTGCATCTGTCTGAGACGAAGCGGGAGCACGACGAGTGCGTCGAAAAATACGGCCTCACGCCCGCGCAAGTGCTCGACTGCCACCATGTGTTCGACGTACCGACCGTCGCGGCGCACTGCGTCTGGCTGACGGAAGAGGACATGCGGCTGCTTGCCAGGCGACACGTCTCTGCGGCGCACTGCCCGGTGAGCAATCTGAAGCTTGCGTCCGGCTGCGCAGACGTGATGGGCATGGTGAAGGCGGGGATGAACGTCTGCCTCGGCACCGATTCCGTGGCCTCGAACAACAATCTTGACCTCTTTGAGGAGATCAAGGCTGCGGCGCTCATGGCCAAGGGCAAAACCGGCGATCCGACCGCCGTCCCGGCGGAGGCGGCGCTCATGATGGCGACGGCCTGCGGCGCGCGCGCCCAGGGGCGCGAGCAAGAATGCGGTCAGCTGAAGGTCGGGATGGATGCCGACCTCATCATGCTGGACTTCACGCAGCCGCACCTCATCCCCTGCCACAACCTGCTCTCGAATCTGGTCTACGCGGCCTCGGGGCACGACGTGGTATTGACGATGGTGCGCGGCAAAATTCTCTATGCGGCGGGCAAATGGCCAACGATTGATCTGGCCGCCGTGGCCAGGGAGCTGCACGACTATGCCATCCCCAAAGTATTTACCGATCCTACGGAGGAGCAGCCCCAATGAAAGACGAATCCATGAAAAAGCAGAACTTTCTGCAGGGCGCGGCCATTCTCGCCGCCGCGACGCTGATCGTCAAGCTGCTGGGCTTTTTGTTTAAAACGCCGCTGAACTACATCATCGGGGAAACCGGAAGCAGCTATTTCTATAACGCCTATCGTGTCTACGACGTGCTGCTCATGATCTCAACGACGGGTCTGCCCGTCGCGATGAGCCGGATGATCTCTGAGGCGCAGACGCTCGGCAACCATGCGCAGATCCGCAAGATCTACAAAACGGCGCTCTATGTCTTCCTGACGATCGGCATTGTGGGCAGTCTCGGGATGTTCCTTTTCAGCAAACAGCTCTCGGTGCTCGTCTCGAACTCGGAGACGAGCTGGGCGGCGATTGCGGCGCTGGCTCCGTGCGTGCTCATCATCTGCATGATCTCGGCCTACCGCGGCTTCTTCCAGGGCCAGAGCAACATGGCACCCACGTCCATCAGTCAGATCTTCGAGGCCATCATCCGGCTTGTCGTGGGCTTGAGCCTCGCGTGGGTGCTGATGCGCAAGACCGGCAGCACGACCTATGCCGCCGCGGGCGGCATCCTCGGCGTGACGGTGGGCAGCTTCATATCGATGGGGTATCTGCACGGCAAGTTCCGCCACTCGTCGAAGATTCTGCAGGAAGCGGGCGGCACGGCGAAGACCACAAAGGCCACCATGCGCGAGCTGCTGGCCATTGCGATCCCGATCACGCTGGGCGCGGCGGGCCTGCAGATTATCAACCTCATCGACGCCTCGATCTACATGCGCCGCCTTTCCGGCGCGCTGGGCTATGCGACGGAACAGGTGGATACGCTCAACGGCATCTACACCTTCCAGCAAACGATCTTTGCCCTCCCCTGCTCGTTTATCACGACAATCACCATCTCCTGCATTCCGGCAATCACAGCTGCGCTCACGCGCAAAGACGCCAATGAGGCGCGCGGCACGGAGGAATCTGCCATCCGCACGATGGCGCTCATCGCGCTGCCGTGTGCCATCGGCCTGGCCGTGATGGCCGAGCCCATTGTCCGGCTGCTCTGCCCGGGCTACGGCGCGGAGAGCATCGCGGCGGCAACGCCGATTTTGCAGGTGTTCGGCATTGCAGTCATCTGCAACTCGATGGTGCTGCTGCTCAACGCGATCATGCAGGCGCACGGCGACGTGACGACGCCGGTCGTGAATATGCTGATCGGCGGCGTGGTAAAGGTCGTCGTGAACTATTTCCTCGTGGCCGTCCCGTCCCTCAACATTGTCGGCGCGGCCATCGGCACGCTGACGTGCTACACGGTCATCACCGTGCTCGACCTCATCGCCATCCGGCGCCGTGTATCCACCCGGCCCGCAGTGCTGCGCAATATGGTGCGGCCGGCGCTGGCGGCGCTGCTGATGGGCGCGGTGACCTTCGGCGTCTACCGGCTGGCCGCCGGCCTCCTGCCTGGGAAGCTCGCATGCCTTGCGGCGTTGGTGGTTGCGGTGGTTTGCTACGCGGTTTTGGTGGTTTTGCTGCGCTGCATCACCTATCAGGACTGCCTTTTGCTGCCGAAGGGGGAAAAAATCGCAAAAATCCTGCGCTTGAAAGAAAAAAGTTGAGAAAAACCCTTGCGAAAGAGGCAGAATTATGATAGATTTTACTAGCAAAGAACATGATTGCTTCGAGGATCTGGTGCGTCTTGTGCACTTGCTTCGCGCCCCGGGCGGCTGCCCGTGGGACGGGGCGCAGACGCACGAGTCCATCCGGCGCAATTTTCTGGAGGAGGCCTATGAGGCCTGCGAGGCCTTTGACCGGGATGATCCCGCGATGATGCGGGAAGAGCTCGGCGATGTGCTGCTACAGGTCCTCTTTCACACGGACATCGAGCAGGACGCCGGGCGGTTTACACTGGACGACGTGTGCGATGCGGTTTGCAAAAAACTCATTTTCCGGCATCCCTTCCTCTTCGGCGGCGAGAGCCGGAGCTGGGAGGAGCTCAAGCAGCTGGAAAAGGGGCAGCACACCGTGACGGAAACGCTCGACGCCGTGGCCCGGTCGCTGCCGGCGCAGTGGCGGGCGGAAAAGCTCCAGAAAAAAGCGGCAAAAGTGGGCTTCGCATGGGAATCTGTTTCCGAATCGCTGGACAAACTAAGCGAAGAAACGGCAGAGCTCCGTCAGGCTGTTGCCTCCGGCACCAATGTGGAGGAGGAGCTGGGGGATGTGCTGTTTGCGGCGGTGAATGCCGCGGCTTGTCTGGATCTTGATCCGGAGGCGGCGCTCCATGCGGCATGCGAAAAATTCATCCGCCGCTTTGGCGCGATGGAGCAGGCAGCGTCGGCGCGGGGCGCGCAGCTTGCAGATCTGCCCCGCCAGGAACTACTCCAATTGTGGAACCGCCAAAAACCACAGTCTGAATTACGATAGGAAAGAGGATATCACAATGAATAAAACAGAATTGATCGCGGAAGTCGCCCAGAAATGCAGCCTGTCCAAAAAGGACGCAGAAAAGGCCGTGAACGCCACGCTCGACACCATCTCCGAAGCGCTCTGCAAGGGCGACAAGGTGCAGCTCGTCGGCTTCGGCGGCTTTGAGACCAAGCACCGTGAGGCGCACATGGGCCGCAACCCGAGAACCAAGGAGCCCGTAGAGATCCCCGCAACGACCGTTCCCGTCTTCAAGGCCGGCAAGGCGCTGAAGGACAAGGTCGCAAAGTAAGTGCATGCACCGGCGGACGGATCGTCCGCCGGTTTTTTTCAAAGCGCAGCAGGGCTCCGGCTGCGGGCGGCTTTCGGGCTCCCCGGCGGGTGCGGAAGCAATTGCCCGGCGCCGCGCGGCAAAAAAGAGGAGAAGGATATGCGTCTGGACAAGTATTTGAAGGTTTCGCGGCTCATCAAGCGCCGCACCGTGGCCAATGAGGCCTGCGACAATTCGCGCATCACGGTCAACGGACGCCCGGCCAAGGCGAGCTATGACGTCAAGGTCGGCGACCGGATCGCCATCGAATTCGGCGCACGGACGCTGACGGTCGAGGTATTGGCCGTGGCGGAGGCCGTGCGGAAGGACGACGCGGCGGCGATGTACCGCGAGGTCGGCGCGGGCGAATAAGGCGCCGTGTGGCGGGCGGCCGCCGGGGTGTGCGTTTTTTCCGAAGAAACCGGCATAGACGCGCCGCCCCTCTCGTATATATTACCAATACGAGAGGGAGGAACACGCGGCATGGCTATGATTCCGGAACAAAAGGCGCTCGACGCGCCGCACAAAATCACACTGGATGCCCGCTCGCGGCTGTCGATCACGGGTGTATTGGAAATTGAGAGCTTTGACGAGGGGATGATCGCCCTCGCCACGACGCGCGGGCCGCTGGTCATCCACGGACAGGGCCTGCATCTGCAGGAGCTGACCGCAGGCGGCGGCGAAGTGCGCGTGGACGGAACGGTCGACTCCATGGCCTATGAGGAAGACGCGCCCACGGGCGGCTTCTTCGCGCGGCTGTTCGGCTGATGGAGCTGCCGGTCGCGCGACAGGCGGCAGAGTTTGCCCTGTCGGGCCTGCTCGGGGTGGCACTGGGGCTCTGGTACGATCTGCTTCGGGCGCTGCGGCGGCGTTGGCCATGGCTGACGGTGTTGGCGGACGGGCTGTACTGCCTGACGGTGCTGACGGCGCTGCTCGCCTTTGCGCTCTATGTGGGCCACGGGATGCTGCGGCTCTATGCGCTTTTGGGCGCAGGGTTGGGGCTGCTCGGCTATTTTTTAACGGTGAGCCGCTGGGCGCTGCGCGGGTTTTCCGCGCTGGCGGCGGTGCTTGGCAGATTGGTCTGGCTGGCACTTTGGCCAGGGCGGACTGTGCTGAAATTTTTTCAGATTTTTTTCAAAAAACTCTTTGCAAGTCTCAAAAAATGGGTTACAATAATCGACAAGGTATGCGTGCGGCAGCGTGCCGCCGCGCTGGAAAGGAGGGCCAGAAGGCATGAAGCTCATCAAATCGTCGCTGCTTGTGAAGCTGGTCATCCTGATCCTGGTGGTGTACGCCACTGTTACCCTGGTGAAGCTCCAGTCGCGCATCTCGGACAAAAAGGCCGAGGCAGACGCGCTCACCAGCAGCATCGTCACCGCCGAACAGGAAAACGGCCGTCTGCAGGACGCCATCGACAAGCTGGACACGCCGGAGGGCGTGGAGCAGGTCGCGCGGGATAAGCTGGATATGGTCGGCGAGGGAGAGATCATTTTTTACGACGTCAGCGATTGAGGTCGCAGCGCGCAAGAAAACAACATATGGGGGATCACACGGAATATATGGAGCAGCTTACAGTTGGAACGATCGTAGAGGGAAAAGTCAAGAGCCTGACCAAGTTCGGCGCATTTGTGACGCTGCCGGATGGGTCGACCGGCATGGTGCACATCTCTGAAGTGGCACACAGCTATGTCAACGACATCCACGACCATCTGCATGAGGGCGACACGGTCAAGGTCATGATCATCAGCATGGAAAATGGCAAGACCAATCTGTCCATCAAGCGAACCGTTGCGCCTCCGCCGCGCAAGGAGTTTACGCCGCGGCCGCCGCGCGCAAACGGCGGCAGTGCGCCATCCTCCGGCGGCTATTCCAAGCCCGCGAACCGCAGCTACGGCACGCAGGGCCGCGGCAATGCGCCGCAGCAGAGCGCACAGCCGAAGTCGTTCGACGATATGCTCAAGCAGTTCATGTCGGAGTCCGACAGCAAGATGTCCTCCATCCGCGCCTATTCCGACCGGAAGACCAAGACGCGGCGGCGCTGAAATCCAATGAGAGTCCAAATGGCATTCAGCCGCGCTGAATGCCATTTTTTGAACGGAGAACGGGTATGAATGTCCTCATCACCGGCGGAAGCCGGGGCATCGGAGCCGCAGCGGTGCGGCTGTTTTCCGCGCGCGGGGAGCGCGTGTGGTTTTTGTACGAAAAAAATGACGCGGCCGCGCAGGCCGTCTCGGCCGAGACCGGCGCGACCGGACTTCGCTGCGATGTGGCGGATCCGGCGCAGGTGGCCTCCACCCTCGCGGCGCTGCCTGCCATCGATCTGCTCATCAACAACGCCGGGATCGCACACTACGGGCTCATCAACCAGATCACGCCGGAGCAGTGGCGGCGGATCTTTGCCGTGCATGTGGACGGAGCATTTCACTGCATCCGGGCGCTGCTGCCGGGGATGCTGCAAAAGCAGAGCGGCTGCATCCTCAACGTCGCTTCGATGTGGGGTCAGGTGGGCGCAAGCTGTGAGGTCGCCTACTCGGCGGCGAAGGGTGCGCTTTTGGCCATGACAAAGGCACTGGCGCAGGAGCTTGGGCCGAGCGGCATCCGCGTGAACGCCGTTGCCCCCGGCGTCATCCAAACCGACATGTGCGCCGAGATCGCTCCGGAAATTTTGGAGGAGCTGCGCATGCAGACGCCCATCGAGCGCCTCGGCCGGCCGGAGGACGTCGCGCAGGCCATGGCCTACCTGGCGGACGCCAGCTTCGTCACCGGTCAGGTTCTGCCGGTAAACGGCGGCTTTGTGATTACCTAGGGTGTATTCTTCCAACGCATGATGTGACCGGCAGCGAGGAATTATTGCGCTGAGCAAGACATTTTTTCGCAGGAATCCTGACGTATTTCAAGGAAAACTGGCACAGCGCAAAAAGGACTGCTGTCCGGGCGCGTTGGCAGTTGGAAGAATCCACCCGAATGCACCGGCCTTCTGCCAGGTGCGACCATGGTGCAAACCGCACCCCCGCACTTCCGCATGAACAACCTGAATGCCCCGGCGGATGTCTTCCGCCGGGGCATTTTTTGCTCCACGGCGAGCATTTTTATGAATCCTGCACAAAAAATCATTTTGAAATTTTACAGATCGTTCATGAAATCCGGATTGCAGTCTGTTAATATTTCAATATCGAAATATTCAAGATTGGAGGGATTGCGGTGAAGGAGCTAAGTGCGACGGCATCGGAGATGTTTGTGAACACGGCGCGCTTTCTGGGGGCTTACCACGCGGTGATGCAGCCACTGTACACGCAGGCACAGCTGCCGCCAGTCGCGGTGGACATCGTGCTGTATCTGGCAAACAATCCGGACTATAACACCGCCCGGGACATCTGCCAGCACAAGGGCCTCAAGCCCAGTATCGTATCGTTTCATGTCGATCGTCTGGTGACGGACGGGTATCTGGAGCGGCACGAGGTTCCGGGCGACCGGCGCAAGACGGCGCTGCTCTGCACGGAAAAGGCCGCGCCGCTGATCTCGCACGGACGGGCGCTGCAGCATGCGTTCGCCGTGGAGCTGGCCAGAGGTCTGACGGAAGAAGATCTGGCGCATTTCCGGCGGTGCGTGGCGGCGTTTGACCGCAATATCGACCGGCTGCGCCATACAGCGCAGTCTGGAATCGGATCGGAGGAGAACACATGATCAAGCTATTCAGGCAAATACGAAAAAAAGAGGCGCTGATGGCGCTGCTCTGCGCAGTGCTGGTGGTCGGTCAGGTCTGGTTTGATCTGAAGCTGCCGGACTTTATGACACAGCTGACGACGCTCATCAAAACCCCCGGTACACAGACGGTGGATCTTTTAAAAGTCGGCGGGCAGATGCTGCTCGTGACGCTCGGCAGCGCAGCGCTGGCCGTGGGCTGCGGTTACCTGGCCGCGAAATGTGCCTCGGGCTTCAGCTTTACGGTGCGCGAGAAGCTGTTTCACCATGTGATGGCCAACGGGAGCGAGGAGATGCAGGGCTTTTCCGTGCCAAGCCTCATCACGCGCACGACAAACGACATCACGCAGATCCAGATGATCGTGGCCATGGGCCTGCAGATGATGCTCAAGGCCCCGATCATGGCTATCTGGGCCATCATCAAGATCCTCGGCAAGAGCTGGGAGCTCTCGGCGGTGACGGCGGCATTCGTCGTGGTCATCTGCGGCTCGGTCATCGCGATCATGGCCAGTTGTCTGCCGCGCTTCCGCCGCGTGCAAAAGACGACCGACCAGATCAACCGCGTGGCGCGGGAAAATCTGACGGGCATCAACGTGGTGCACGCCTTCAATGCGGAGGACTATCAGAATCAGAAATTCGACGGCCCCAGCAAAAAGATGCTGGGATTACAGCTGAAAAACCAGCGGCTTTTCTCCCTGCTGCTGCCGCTGCTGACGCTGGGCATGAACGGACTGGCGCTGGCCATCTACTGGGTCGGTGCGGCGCTGGTCGAGGCGATCTCCATAGGCGATATGGCGGCGCGGCTGACGATGTTTACCAACGTCATCGTGTTCAGCACCTATGCCACCTATGTTGTAATGTCATTCATGATGCTTGTGATGATCTTCATGCTCTATCCGCAGGCGCAGGTTTCGGCGGAACGTATCAATGAGGTGCTGGAGACGAAGCCGCACGTTACCGAGGGGGCAAGGACGACCGCTTCGGAACAGGGAACGCTGGAGTTCCGCGACGTCTCCTTCCGCTATCCGAACGCAAAGGAAGACGAGCTGGAGCACATCAGCTTCCAGGTTGGGCGCGGACAGACTCTTGCCATCATCGGCGCGACCGGCTCCGGCAAGACCACACTCGTCAGCCTCATCCCGCGCTTTTACGACGCGACGGCGGGTGAAGTGCTCGTCGACGGCGTGAACGTGAAGGACTACACGTTTGACGCTCTCTACGACCGGCTCGGGTATGTGACGCAGAAGGCGGTGCTCTTCGCCGGGTCGGTGGAGGAAAACATCTTCTTCGGTGAGAGCGCCGCAGCAAAAGACGACGCGGCGCTGCAGGATGCGCTGTCGCTCTCGCAGGCGGCCGAGTTTGTCGGAAAATACCCCGAGGGCGCGGCGCACCCGATCGCGCAGCTGGGCCGGAACATCTCCGGCGGGCAGAAACAGCGGCTCTCCATTGCCCGCGCCCTGGCACGGAAACCGGAGATTCTGGTGTTTGACGACTCGTTCTCCGCGCTCGATTACCGCACGGATGCCACGCTCCGCGAAGCGCTGGCCCGGGAACTGCCGGAAACCACGAAGGTCATCGTGGCCCAGCGCATCAGCACCATCCGCCATGCCGATCAGATCCTTGTGCTCGACCGTGGCTCGGCAGTCGGACTCGGCACACACGACGAGCTGATGCAAACTTGTGAAGTATACCGCGAGATCGCCATGTCTCAGCTGAGCGCGGAGGAGCTCGCCAAAGGAGGGATCGCGAAATGAGACCGAATATGCAGCCTGCACAGGACGCGGACATGGGCAAGGCCCTCTCGCGTCTGAGCAAATACATGCGCAAGACGCTGGGCGTGATGATCTTCGCGCTTGTGCTCGCGGCGCTCAGCGCCGTAATGACCATCATCGGCCCGAATCAGGTCGGCAAGATCGCGACGCTCATGTCCGACGGGCTTACGACCGGCATCGACCTCGGGGCGGTCGCAAAAGTAGGTGTTTTCCTGGCCGTGATCTATGGCCTCAGCACTCTGTTTGGCTTTTTGCAGCACTATATCATGGCAACTGTGACACTCGACATGTCCTACCGAATGCGGGCGGAGCTGTCGGCCAAGATCAACCGCGTGCCGCAGAAGTATTTCAACTTTCACGCGCAGGGTGACATTTTAAGCCGGATCACAAACGATGTCTCCACGCTGCAGCAGGGCCTGACCAATGCGCTGCCGACGATCATCAGCGCGGCGACGCAGTTTGTCGGCTGCCTCATTATGATGTTCCTCACAGAATGGCATCTGGCGCTGGCGGCGCTCGGCGTGACGCTGATCGGGCTGGTGCTCGTTGTGCTCATCATGTCGCGGTCGCAGAAGTATTTCACGGCCCGGCAAGAGAGCCTCGGCACGCTGAACGGCTATGTCGAAGAGATGTATTCCGGCCACGAAGTTGTGCGTATCTCGCGCGCGGGCAAGGATGTGACCGAGCATTTTGACAAGCTGAATGAGGCCGTCTATGATGCGAACTGGCGCTCGCAGTTTCTCTCCGGCGTGATGCAGCCGCTGATGAATGTCATCGGTAACCTTGCCTATGTCGCCGTGTGCGTGATCGGCTCGGTGCTGGCGATGAACGGCACGATCGAGTTCGGCGTCATCATCTCCTTCATCCTCTATGTCCGCCTGTTTACCTCTCCCCTGACGCAGATCGCGCAGGGCATGACCAACATGCAGACGGCCTCCGCCTCGGCGCACCGCATCTTTGACTTCCTTGAGAGCGAGGAGCTCTCCGATGAGAGCGGCAAGACCGAGAAAATCGAGCAGGTGCACGGCGCGGTGGAATTTGACCACGTTCGCTTCAGCTATCCGGACTCGCCGGATAAGATCATCATTCAGGACTTCTCTGCCAAGGTACAGCCGGGCCAGAAGGTCGCCATCGTCGGGCCGACCGGCGCGGGCAAGACCACGATGGTCAATCTGCTGATGCGCTTTTTCGAGGTCAACAGCGGCAGCATCCGCATCGACGGCATCCCGACGAGCGAGCTGCGGCGCGAGGATGTGCACCGGCTCTTCGGCATGGTGCTGCAGGACACCTGGCTCTTCGAAGGCACCGTCCGCGAAAACCTCGTCTACAATATGGAGGGCATCACCGAGGAACAGCTGGAATCGGTCTGCCGCGCCTGCGGTCTCGACAAGTTTATCCATTCGCTGCCGAACGGATTTGACACCGTGCTCTCCGAAAGCTCCAGCATCTCCGCCGGGCAGAAGCAGCTGCTCACCATCGCACGCGCAATGCTGCAAAATGCGCCGATGCTGATTCTGGACGAGGCGACAAGCTCCGTCGACACGCGCACCGAACTGCTCATCCAGCGGGCGATGGACCGCCTGACGGAGGGACGCACGAGCTTTGTCATCGCGCACCGCCTGTCCACAATCAAAAATGCCGACCTCATCCTTGTCATGCAGGGCGGCGACGTCATCGAAAGCGGCACACACGACGCACTCATGGCCAAGGGCGGCTTCTATGCCGACCTCTACAACAGCCAGTTCGAGCAGGCGTCCTGAGGAAAAAACTCCCTCGTGCAGGTTTATACCACCTGCACGGGGGAGTTTGGCATTTCGCCCCTCGTCGGCCGTCCCGGCAAGTGGCCTCCATAAAAATTTCCCCGCCCAAGCGATAGGCGGGAAAATCACGATCCGGCAATTTGAATGCGCCAAAACAATGGAGCGCAGCCCGGCGGGGCTGGGCAGCGGTGATGACGGTCTGTGCGATTGCAGCATTGCAGCGCGGGACGTGCAATTCGTCCTCGACCACGCGGTTTTGCGCGAGGAATTTTAAGGCTGCAGCGACGGCACCACAACAGGCTATCTCAAGCTGCGGACGGCGGATGTGAAGGAGCGTCTGCTTCCCTATCTGGGCCATCCGGCCGTGAGTTTGGACATTGAAAGACGCCCCGCAAACAGCACAGGCCGCCAAACGGGTCCGTTTGGCGGCCTGCGGTGGTTATTTGCGGCTGCTTGCGCAGCTGGGGGGGAGGCTTACTCGCTGAGGTTTTCGGTGACAAACAGGTCGATGACCGCGTCGATCGTCTCGGGGCTGGCGTCGGCGTCAATGCCGGCAGAGAGCCAGTAGGCATAGGGGCCCTCCATGTACTTCAGCAGCTGGTCGAGGTTACTGCCGTAGCGGAATTCGATGTGCCAGGTGGTCTGCATCGTGTCGTCGCGGAACAGGAAGTAGGTAAACTCGCCCGCGTCGTCGGCAGTCTTGTAGACGTCGACCGGGAAGGAGGCATCAAACGTCTCGCCGCCGTAGGTCATCATCTCGCCTTCGCCGAGCTGATAGCTGCCGAGATATTCGTAGGTATGGGTCTGCTCGCTGCCGTCGGTCAGCTTCGTGGTGACCGTGTCGCCGTCGAACGTGAAGGTGTCCACGTCCGCGAGATACCAGCAGTCAAACTGGAAATAGCCCGCATCCTTGTAGGCCTCGACGGCCTCCTCGCCGTAGATGTCGGCGCTGATGAAGCCCTTGAGATAGTCGACGTTCTCCTGCGCGGCGTCCTCGCCGACGATGGCCGCGGCCTTGCTCAGCCACAGTTCATCATACTGGCTGTCGAGGATGACGGTGAAGAGGTTGGTATAGGTCGTGCCGTTTTCTCCGGCAATGTCGGTCAGGATGCCGAAATTGGCGGGCGCTTCCGTCTCTTCCCCGGCCTCCGGCTCAGCGGGCTGCTCGGGTTCGGCGGGCTGTTCGGTCTCTTCCGTGGTCTCCGGCGCAGTGGTCTCAGCGTCAGAGGCCGCGGTGGGCGTCTCGGCATCCGCGGGCGCGGACGACGTGCAGGCGGTCAGGCCCAGCAGCAGGCACAGGCCCAGCAGCAGGGCGATCAGGCGTTTCGTGTTCTTCAAAGCGATGGTCTCCTTTTTCATTTGCATTTTCAGTTTAAGCACTCTAACCATTGTCGAAAGTAAAAGTTAGAGTTCTCTAATCGTCGCCCATCATAGCACATCAGATCGATCCTGTCAAGTCCCATTTTCGTCCCAGCAGCCAACGTCTAAAATAGTCTCCGTAGGGGCGGGCGACTCTGTCCGCCCCGTCCCCGCCGCAGCGGCAAAGCCTCCCCTGTGTAAGGTAGCGAAGCGGCGGCGCGGTGTTGAATGACAGCCCGGTGGGCTGTCAGACCCGCGCCGTGACCGAGCCGCAGCGAGACGGTGGCATTTGCGAAGCAAATGACGGAGAGGTTTTCAAAAACGTTACGTTCAAACCTCTCAGTCGGGCGCGTAAGGAACGCGCGCCCGGCATACCCCGCGGTATGATGCGGGGCAAGTCGCCTTCGCGCCAAATGCCTGCGCCCCCGCTTCGCGGCCCCTTTCATAAGGGGAACCTTTGGGCTGGAATAGTCGCCCGAAATAAAAAATCGCCCCTACACTTGTAGGGGCGACTTGTATCGCGGTACCACCCTAATTTACGCCATTGGCGTATCTCGGTTTCGCGTTATCGGGCGAAGCCCGCCGCGCTCGTCGCGCAGATGCTCCAAACTGGCTGAAGCTCTTTGCCGCCGAAGGGCTTCCACCGTCCCCTTCTCTCTTTGGGCGCGCCGAACTTCTCGGTTCTTCGTCGCAAATCCATATTGCGTATGTATTTTACCACAAAAGTTCGGAATGTCAACCGACTTAGTACAATTATTTTCCGGATAATTCTACCGCGTGCCGCACAAAGCTGAGCGCCGGCACCGCCTTCGGCAATTTCACGCGAAAGCGCGTCTGCGGCGTGCGCACCTCACGGAGCGGCACCCCGTCCAGATCCTCCATGGCCTCCGGCGTCCACGCAAACGGACGGCAGTCCGGCCCGACGACCTCCAGCATATCGCCCACAGAAAACTTATTCCGCAGGCTCAGCACGGCGTTCCCTTCCGCGTCGCACGATTCCACGACCGCGCAGATCTGCCACTGCCGGATATAGCGCGAATTTTCGGTGTATTGCCCCGGCTGGCCGAAGAAAAAGCCCGTGGAATAGTGCCGGTGGCTCACATGCTCCACCTCGTCGCGCCAGACCGGGTCGATGCCCCGTCCTTCATAGACGCTGCGCAGCACATGACTGTATGCGCCGGTCACGATCGCGGCATAGTAGGCCGACTTCGCGCGCCCTTCAATCTTGAGGCAATCGACCCCTGCGTCGATGAGCTCCCCGAGATGGTCGATCATGCACATGTCGCGCGAGTTCATGATGTAGGTGCCCTTTTCGTCCTCAAACACCGGGAAATACTCTCCCGGCCGCTTTTCCTCCATCAGCGCGTACTGATAGCGGCAGGGCTGGGCGCACTCGCCCCGGTTAGAGTCGCGCCCCGTCATATAGTTGGAGAGCAGGCAGCGCCCGGAGTAACTGACGCACATCGCCCCGTGGCAGAATGTCTCCAGCTCCAGTTCCGGCGAGACCTGTTCCCGAATGCCGAGAATCTCCGGCAGGCTCAGCTCTCGCGCCAGCACCACGCGCTTTGCGCCCAAATCAAACCAGCTCTGCGCACAGGCGTAGTTTGCAATCGACTGCTGCGTCGAGATGTGCCGTTCGCAGCGGGGCGCATATTTGCCCGCCAGCGTGAAAGCTCCGAGGTCGGCCAGGATCAGTGCATCCACGCCCGCATCCTGCAGCTGCTCGAGATAGGCCGGCAGCTGCGCGACCTCGTCGTTGCGTGGCATCGTATTCACCGTCGCATGGACGCGGACGCCGCGCCCATGTGCATAGGCCACCGCACGCGGCAGCTCCTCCGGCGTGAAATTTCCTGCAAACGAGCGCATGCCGAAGCTTGTGCCCGCCAGATAGACTGCGTCGGCTCCATAGGCCACGGACATCTGCAGTTTTTCCATGTCCCCCGCCGGAGCCAGAAGCTCAGGGCGTGGGCGTCGTAGTATCATCGGTCTGCGCAGCCTCCTCGTTGTTTTGATCCGCGGCGTCATCCGCTGTGTCGTCGGCCTCTGTGCTTCCATCGCCCTTCAGACTCTCCAGGAAGTCCTGGTGCTCATAATAGGTCTTCGAGAAGTGGTGGACGCCATCGCTGCCCAGTGCATAGAAATAATCATCCGTCTCCGCCGGATAGAGCGCCGCACGGATGGACGCAATACCGGGGTTGGAGATCGGCCCGGCGGGCAGGCCCGCATTTTTATAGGTGTTGTAGGGGCTGATGATCCCCTTGTCCGCGTTGGAGAGAACCTCCTTGCGCTCGTCAAGCGCGTACTGAATGGTCGCGTCGATCTCAAGGCAGGGATAGAGCTTGCTGCAAAGCCGGTTGTAGATGACCGACGCGATGCTCGGGCTCTCCGAGGCCTTGGCCGTCTCCTTCTCAATGAGCGAGGCAACGATGATGACGTCGTGCATGTCGAGCTTTGCCGCGGCAATTTCCGGATCCGTAAAGCCGTTTTTCTCCATCTGCGCGGCCAGCTTCGCATTCAGCTCGTCCACGGCGGCATACATCTCCTCCGTCACCTTGCTGTCAAAGCGCCGCAGGAACTTATCCAGCACGTTCACCGGATCGTCATCAACATAGAATTCATAGGTGTCCGGGAAGAGATAGCCCTCCAGCCGGTTCTTCTGCCCATAGGGCAGATCGGCGAGGAACGCATAGTCATATTCGTGATTTGCCGCCGCGTCCTCCAGCTGCTCCACCGTGCAGACGCCGTTTTCCGCCAGCAATGCGAAGATATCCTCGCACTCATAGCCCTCCGGGATCATCACGGTCGCCGTTGCGCGGTCGCCCGACGTGCGCACCATACCGTTCACAAGCGCATGATAGTCGTATACGCCCCGCAGCTCATAGGTGCCTGGGGCGATCTTCCGCTCCGCCTTGGAAAACCAGCAATAAAAGCGGAACAGCCATTCATATTCGATGAGGCCCTTTTCCTTCAGCTCCGCGCCGATCTGCGCAATCGTTGCGTTTTCCGGCACCGTCACGTTCACCGAAATGTCCTCCCGCGTCAGCGCCAGCATATCGTCCGCGCAGCGCCAGACCCCGATGGCCAGCAGCACGCTCGCCGCCAGCACGCAGCAGACATATACAAACACGCGCACGCCTGTCGGCAGCCGGAGCCGTTCGCGCGGCGGCGCTTCCTCGTCCGGCTGCTCCTCGTCGACGGTCAGATCGGCGTACTCGTCGGGCAGCTGCGGCTCGAAGGGGGCGGACTTCAACGCAGCTTCCGGCAGCTCCGGCGCCGCCTCCGCCGCGTCTTCCGCATCCTCCGTCTCCGGAGCCTGCGCCTTAGTGCCCATCATCGCGTCCACGCGGGCAATTTCTTCCCGCGCGCCGCGCAGCAGCTCGTCCAGCGAAAGATTGTCCAAATTTTCTTCCGGGTGTTCCATTTTCTCAGGTTCGGCCATAGTTCCCTCCGCTATCGTGATCTCAGCCGCACATAACCATGCCTTCTGCGACCTCCGCCGCCGTTTTTTCGCCGCGAAGTGCGCTCAGGAGCCGGAAACCGAAGGCAAACGACGCCCCCGGCGCCTGGCCGGTGATGAGCTTCCCGTCTTGCTGTGCGGGCACGGGGGTATAGTTCGTTCCCGGCATCTGCGCCTCGCAGCCGGGATAGCAGGTCGCCCGATGCCCCGCCGTGATGCCGAGCTTTGCCAGCACCGTCGGCCCGGCGCAGATCGCGGCGACATATTTGCCGCCGTCCCACGCGCGCTTTACCACGTCCAGCGCCGTCCGGCAGCCGAGAATGCTCTCCACGCCGCCGAGTCCGCCCGGTAAGACGACCATTTCCAGCTTCTCTTCGTCGATCTCCTCCACGGTGCAGTCCGCCTCCACGGCAATGCCGTGGCCGCCGGTGATCGTCTTTCCGCCGATTCCCGCGAAGCGAACCTCCACACCGCCCCGGCGCAGAATGTCACACGGTACCACAGCCTCGACCGGCTCAAAGCCCTTGCCCAGAATGATGTATACCATAATTTAATCCTCCAAACACGATTTTACAATTGCATAAACTTCTTCGTGAATTTCTTCCACACTGCGGATGGCTCCGTCCTTCGCACAGGAGACCGTCCGCCAGCCGTAATACGCAGCCGCGTGCAGCGCCGCCTCGTGGCATTTTTTCAGATACGCCTCGTCGCGCTCATGGATGTCGGCATGCGTGCCGGTGCTCTGCTCGCGCTTTCGCATCAGCTGTTCGCTCAGCTCCACCGGCATGTCCAGCAGCACCACCAGATCCGGCCGCGGCAGGCCCATCCGGTCATATTCCAAATCATAGAGCCAGCGGAAGAATTCCGCCCGCTCCCCTTCCGGAACCTTGCTGCCCTGGTGCACGGCGTTCGACGTCGTATACCGGTCCGACACGACGAGCCCACCGCCCTGATAATAGTCCTTCCACACACACTGATAGGACGCATAGCGGTCGACTGCGTAAAACGTCGACGCGGCGTAGGCATTCACCGCCTCCGGATCCTCACCGAACGCGCCGCCGAGGTACATCCGGATCAGCGCAGAGGACGGCTCTGAATACTGTGGGAAGCGGAGCCGGTGAAACGCCTCCCCTTCCGCCTCAAGCCGTTTGGCCAGCAGTTCGAACTGTGTGGACTTGCCGCTTCCGTCCGTTCCTTCAAATACGATCAGTTTTCCCATTTGCTTCATCCTTTAGTCCGCACCGTCACCGCCGCCCAGAGATACTTCGGCAGGCGCAGCATGCGCCCGAAGCGCTTCGGCTCTTTAATCAGACGATAGAGCCATTCGAGGTTGCAGCGGATCATCCACTTCGGTGCGCGTTTCACCGTGCCCGCGAAGGCATCCAGCGAACCGCCGAGGCCCGCCATCAGCCGCACGTTCAGCTCGGCCTTATGCGCCTGCATGAAAAGCTCCTGCTTCGGCGCGCCGACACAGACGAACAGCACATCGGGCTTCGCCGCGTTGATCTTCTCCACGACCGGCCCCTCGTCTTTGAAATAGCCGTCCGCCGTCCCGCAGATTGTGAGGCCCGGGTGCCGTTCCACCAACTTCCCGGCAGCCAGCTCCGCGACGCCCGGCTTGCCGCCAAGCAGATACAGCGTCTTTCCCGTCTCGACCAGCACGCCGAGCAGCCGGTCCGCAAAGTCCACGCCCGCGACCTTCTGCTTCAGCGGCGTATGCCGCAGCTTCGCCGCGAGGACGACACCTGCGCCATCCGGCAGCATCAGATCCGCGCCATTGAGCAGCGCGCGAAACGCTTCGTCGTGCAGCGCCTCATAGCCGATTTCAGCGTTCGGCGTGACGACGACCGACGCACCGGGCGACTCCAGCAGCGCCGCAGCCCGCGCCACCGCCTCATCCATCGTCACATTGTCAAATTGCAGCCCCAGCACGTCCTGTTTCATCTGCGCATACCCCGCCAGTTTAGATTGATGGTTTCATCATAGCACAAAGCCTCCAATTTGTCCATGATTTCCCGGAAAAAGCCGCCCTCCCCCGCCCCGGTTTCACATTTTCTCCCTCCGGCATAAACTGTTATGAAAGCCTCAGCATCCCAGGGTGTATCTAAAAACTCCCGCCGCACCCGGAAAGCGGGCCTTTTCACGCTGCGCCGCGTCATTTTTCCTTGAAATACGTCAGGATTCCTGCGAAAAAATGTCTTGCTCAGCGCAAACATTCCTCGCTGCCGGTCACATTGGGAGTTGGAAGAATACACCCTACGAATGTTGACTTTATCATCATGTTAGGAGGTTATCAGAATGTCCGATACCACTCAGGCCGGAACGGCCTGTGATCTGCGCGGCATCCGCGAGGCCGTCTGCGTCCATACCGACAAGATCAGCGACAGCTGTCTGGCGAAAGACTGCATCGAAGATCTTCAGGTGTACTTAACCGTCCCCTCGCAGCAGTCGCTCGACTGCGCCGTCAGCGCCAAGGCCCGCTATGTCGAGCTGCTCCACGTCGACGTCCATGTCGAGACCGTCCCCTACTCCACTGGCTATTATACAGTCGACCTCACATTCTATTACCGTGTCATCGCCGACGCCTCCGCCTCCGGCGGCCGTCCGTCAACCGTTACAGGCCTTTCCATCTTCTCCAAGCGGCTTGTGATGTTTGGCGGTGAGACGAGTGCGCGGAGCTTTTCCAGCCGCAGCGGCGTCAGCTGCCTCTGCAAGCAGGCCATCCAGGCCGGCAACGTCCCCGAGGCCATCGTCGAAGTTGTCGACCCGATGATCCTTGGCTCGCGCGTGCAGGAAGTTTGCTCCTGCAATTGCTGCCCCTCTGTACCGAATATCCCGGAGGCGATCCTGGGCTGCTTCGAAGACCAGCTCGTGCTCGACGGCGAATGCAAGCGCCTGCTTGTCACCATCGGCCAGTTTTCCATCGCCCGGCTCGAGCGCAGCACGCAGCTGCTCATCCCGACGTTCGATTACTGCATCCCGACAAAAACCTGCAAAAATGTTGGCAGCTCCAGCTCCGAATCGCCCTGCGAGGTCTTCGGCCAGATCGAATTCCCGATGGACGCCTTCTTCCCCAGCAAGGCCGATTCCTGCATCCCAGCCAAGGACAGCTGCACCGGCTGCGCCAAGACTGCCACATAAGCAAAAGAGCCGCTGCCAAAAGCAGCGGCGAAAAAGCCCCTCTGCGAAGAGAGGGGATGATCGCCGAAGGCGATCAGGGGAAGACGTTTTTTCAAACTCGCCCAGCCGGGCGCGTAAGGAACGCGCGCCCGGCATACCCTGCGGTATGATGCAGGGCAAGGCCTCGCTTTGCTCGGCCAGCCCCCTCTTGGTAGAGGGGGCCTTTTATTTCTGTTTTTCCCGCTCAGAAAATCCCCTGCTCCGTGAGCACAGCGCACAGTTCTTCCACGCGCGCGTCCCATGAGCTTTTGCGGCCCTCTTCGATGCGGAGTGCCGTGCGCTCCGGCTGTGTGTCACAAAGCGCCGCCTCGCAGGCTGCTTCAAAGCCCGCCGCGTCGTCCGCGATGTGGATGAGCGGCGCATACTGCAAAATCTGATCCGGCTGCCGCGTGGAGACGATGGGCCGCCCCGTCGCGAGATATTCATAGAATTTCAGCGGACTGACATCCTTGCTCAAATCGCTCTTCGCAAACAGGTTCAAACAGGCATCAAAGTGTGCCAAATACTGCGGCAGCTGCTCGTTCGGCTTCATGCCAAGGAAGTGGTTATTCGGCATGGCGCGCAGCGCAGAAAGGTCGACGCCCGGCTTCTCTTTCCCGATCCAGACGAAGTGCCAGTCCGGCCGGTCTTTTGCCGCCTGTTCCACGAAATCATATTCGATGCAGCTTTGCAGCGCGCCGACGAAGCCGAACAGCGGATGCGGAATGTCCCACAAATCCTCCGGCACGGGCTGCATCTTCGCCGCCTCGGCGAAGCGCTCAAAGTTCGCACCGTTCGGGATGAAGCGCGTCTTCGGCTGCGCCGCGCGCAGCCGCTCTGCCAGCGCCTGGGCGGTTGCAAACGTCATATCCGTCTTCCCTGCCAGCTCCAGCTCCATCGCGTCCACCAACGCCGGATCCATCAGCCCACCGTAGGCAGAGTGCCGGTCGACACAGTCGTAGACGAGGGCGCTGTGCGGCACAAGGTCGACCAGGTCGACCGTCACCGGCGAATACACCCAGAGCACCGGGTTTTCAAACCCGTGCTCGGCCATTTTTTCGCGGATAAATTTCGCGATCTTTTTCTGATTGATGCGATTGATCGCCCGCTTCTTGTAAAAGAACGGCAGCACCGGCGGCAGCGAATAGACCGTGATGTTCTCCTGTGGATGCACCGGTGCCTCTTTATATTTCGTCATCAGCGGCTTCGCGTGCTTGTCGCGCAGCGGCGCGATGACGGTCGCGGATGGGTCGAAATACAGAATTTCCGCGTCCGGGATGCGGCTCATGACCTGCTGCTTGCGAGTCGGGATCGGGTACCACGGCGACGTGGCCAGGCAAACAATCTGTCTCATGTTGTTCCCTCCAAAAGGCGGCGCGCAATGTGCTCGTTTTCCTCCGCCAGCGCGCGCAGATGGCCGACGTCATAACGTTCGGGCACAGTGAGGGCCGCGTCGATCTGCGCCTTCAGGCCCTCCGCCGTCAGCGTGTCAAATTCCACACAGTGCCGCTGCCCGATGTAGCGCATGAAGCCTGTCACCTTCGGGTCATACGACACTGCAACGAGCGGTGCGCCCACGCTGGATGCGAAAATCAGCGTGTGCAGCCGCATGGAGACAACAAGGCGCATTTTTTTCATCATACCGATGATCAGCGTCTCATCCTCCGGGGTCGGCAGCAAAACGGCCGGCTCGGGAAGCGCCGCGAGCACCTCCCGCGTCACACCGAGGTCGCGCCCCGGCTCCAGCGCAAAGAACACCGGCGTCAGGCCATACCGTTCCCGGACATAGGACGCAGCCTCGACAAAGCTCTGCCGCTTCTGCGCAAACTCATGCCAGGGCCGCAGCACGAACAGGGCGTAGGCTCCCGATGGCTCCAGCCCCTGACTGAGCAAAAAGCTCTCCACTGCGCCGTCTGTCCCCGGCCGGAGGAGCAGCGCCGGATCTGCCGTGACGTGGATCTCGGGCTTCGTCACGCCCATGCTCCGCAGCTCTTCGGCCGAAAGATCCTCGCGCAGCGTGATGGCGTCGACACAGCGGTTGATGACCTTGGCCGCGTGACGACGATTGGACGCGGAATGCACCGGCCCGATGCCGCAGCCGTACATGAGGACTTTGTTGCCGCAGTGCTTGGCCAGGCGGATGCTCATAAGATAATAGTGCAGGCTCCGCGTGCTTGTCTCGTCCTGAATGAGGCTCCCGCCGCCGGAGAGAAACAGCTTCGTCCGGCGCAGGATGGGCAGGAAGGCGAACGGATTGAAGGCGTGGACAGAGCCGACATGATATCGCAGCCGCGTCTGCTTCGGGTTGTGCGAGAGGACATGGATGGGCATGTCCGAATCAATATGGCGCAGCTGGGCCAGAATGGCCTTCAAAATGGCGTCGTCCCCTGCGTTGCCCTTGCCATAGGCCCCGCAGATCATCACGCCGCGCCGCTTTGCCTTTGCCCGCGCCGTGCGGCGCAGGATTGTCTGGTAGATCTCGATCTGTTTGCCGACCGTGGCCTCCACGGAAAACTCGCGTGACGCCTTTTCGTAGAGATTTTCCCGCAGCCGCTCCCGCATCTCCCGGCTTGCGGCCAGCCTCGCAATCTCTTCGCCGAGCGCCGCGTCGTCCTGAGGCTGGAAGAGCAGCCCCGTGACGCCGTGCTCGATAATATAGGGAATTCCGCCGACATCGGAGGCAATTGTCGCGCAGTGCATCCGCGCGCCCTCGGTGATCGCGTATGGGAACGTCTCGGAGATGGATGTCAGCGTATTGACGTCCAGCGCGTTGTAAAAGCTGTCCATATCGGTTACCCAGCCGGCAAACACATAGCTCCCCTTCGGGCATCGCTCGGCTGCGAGCGCCTCCAGCATGGCCCGTTCCTCGCCGTCTCCCGCGATCACAAGGCGGATATTGGGGTTTTTCTCTGCGGCGTGGGCAAAGCCGCGGATCAGCGTCGCCACATCCTTCACAGGATTCAGCCGCGCCGCAATCCCGAATACGACTGTCTCCTCCCCAACCGCCAGCCCGAGGCTGCGCAGATATTCCTCCCGCCCCATCGCGGGTGTCCGCGGCGTAAAGTCAACGCCGTTGTAGATGGAAAACATCGTCTGCGGATCAAAGCCACGGGCAATCAGCATCTGACTCACCGCGTCCGACACACCGATGTGATAGTCAAAGCAGCGCAGCGCCAGCGTGTTGATCGTGCCGAACGTCAGCCGGTGCAGCGGGCGGCCCAGATAGTCGAGCCGGTAGTCGCTGTGGACGGTCGTCACAATCGGCACATGGATCGTCCGCCGCAAAATTGCGCCCGTCAGATTGGCCCGTGCACCGTGGCAGTGGACAATCTCAAACTGCTCTTCCTCGATCATCCGCGCCAGCGCCCGGACGCTCGCGGCCACGCCGCGCTCCATCACCAGCGTATCGATCCCGAGCCCGCGTGCCTCCTCGGCAAACGGGCCTTCCATAAAGCAGACCAGCCGCACCGTCTGCGTCTTTCCCAAGCCCTGCAGCAGCGAGAGTACATGCGTTTTCGCACCGCCGACGTCGCCGCCGGATATCAAATGTATGATCTTCATAATCGATCTCCCAGGGAATCTCCGAATTCGCTTACCGCCCAGCCCGGCGCGGCGCGAAAAGGCCCGCCGTCCGGGTGCGTTGATCGTTTCCAGTTACACCCTAAAATAATTTTTTCTTGTAACCTGACACAGAATACGCTATATTATACTCGATTTGGTTTGTCAAATCAATGTTGCAATGCAAAATTGGAGGTAGTGACTACATGAAGATCGTCGACGAAAAGGGTCGTCTGTTTGGAAAGATCAATCTGATCGATTTGCTTGTCATCGTGCTGCTGATTGCGGCCGTCGCGGCCGTTGCCTGGAAACTGGTCGGCAAACAGGCCGCCGAGACTGTTGCCGACACCGGGCGCACCATCACCTATACCGTCACCGTCGAGGACGTAAACCGCGAAGCGGCGGAGTTCGCCGCGACGCAGATCGGTAAGTCCCTCGTCAACAATTCCAAGGTTGTCGACGCAGCCATCACCGATGCCGCCGTCACCGAGCGGGAAGATGGCACCCATGTCGACCTCGCCGTGACCATCGAAGGCCGCGGCCAGTTCACCGGCAATGTCTACAAGGTCGGCGCGCAGGAAGTGCGCGTTGGGTACGAATACATCGTCAAGACCAGCGAATTCGAGCTGACGGGCATCATCACCGCGATGACCGTTGCGGAGTGACGCCATGGTCGCTTCCAGTTTCACCTGCCGCGCGCTGCGCGCCGTCTGGCTGTGGCTCACGGCCCTCGGGCAGAGCAGCCACGTCTTCGCGGCCATCGGACGCTGCTATCGCGCTTCCGGCACACACCGGACGCTTGCCCGCTGGCTCGGCGCAGAGCCGTGCGCGCTGCAAAGCTCCCGCTATACGCGCGCATTCACAAAAGAGAATGCGCACCTTGCCCGCAAAATAAAGCTCCGTGCTGCCATTGAGTCCTCCCTGCTCTACCACATCTACCGCGCGGTGCTTCGCTGCGGGCAGGATAGCCGCATTCTCTCGTGGCTCTTTTCCGGCGGCGTGACCGGGATGATCCTGATCTGCATCGGCCTCTATGCGGGTGTGGACCATGTCCTGCGCGACGTGCTGGCCATCCCGGTGATCAGCTCTTTGTGGGACGAGGCGCTGCTGCTCTTTGCCGCGCTCTGGATCTTCGGGCAGCGTGTCGAGGCAAAATCGCCCCTTGCCGCCCGCACCACGCCGATGGACTGCGGGATTTTGCTGTTTCTGACCGCCGGCTTCGTGCTCATGAACATCAATGCGCCGTTCTTCTCCATCCAGGTTTCCGGTTTCCGCGCTTCGTGCCAGTATCTGCTTTGGTTCTTTATCGTCACGCGCATCCTCCGGGATGACCGCGACGCCATGCGCCTCTACGGCGCGCTTGTCGGCCTCGGCATAATTCTGGCCCTGCACGGCATCTACCAGTATATCGTCGCCGTGCCCATCCCGTCCAGCTGGATGACCCATACCGAAACCGCCGTCCGTACCCGTGTCTATTCCATCTTCGGCAGCCCCAACATCATGGGGGACTTTATGGTCATGGTTGTGCCGATGTGTGCGGGCCTTGCTTACTACGTCAAGGCCACGAAATGGAAGATCGCGGCATGGATCGGCACGATCCTGATGTGCTTTGCGTGCCTGTTTACGATGTCGCGCGCCTCCTGGGTCGCGATGGCGATTGCCGTTGTCATTTTCGTCCTGCTCGTCGACCGGCGGCTGCTGGCCCTGCTCGTGGTGGCGGGTGTGGGAGCCTGCTTCGTGCCGTTCGTGCGGACGCGCATCGGCTTCCTCTTTACTGACGATTTCACCGCCGCCAACACCAGCGGCGGCCGCGCGGGGCGCAAGCTCAATGCGCTGAACCTGTTTTATTCCGGAAATCCGTGGGTCGGCGTGGGCGAAGGGATGTTCGGCGGTGCCGTCGCCATGCAGAATCAGGTACTCGACCATACCGACTATTTCTACGTCGACAACTATTTCCTCAAAACCATGGTCGAGATGGGCTACTGCGGCCTCGCCGCGTTCTGCCTGATGCTGCTCGGCTTCCTCGGCGCAGCCTGCCGGGCGCTTTCCCGCAAGGCGCAGGACTTCAAGGCTGGGCTTGACCGGCTCTTCCCGCTCTGCGCCGGCATGTTCGCGGGCCTCTGCGGCGTGATTGTCCACTGCTTCTTTGAGAACATCTTTGAAGAGCCCTATATGATGGCCTGGTTTTGGTCCATCGCGGGCCTGATTGCTTACTTCGGCTTTTTGAGGAAGGAGGCCCGCACATGACGCCCACGCTCCTGACCTGGCGCCTGCCCGCCAAAAAGGCGGCAAAGGCGCGGATGCTCGCGATGAAATCCGGCATCCGTGTCATTCCCATCGAAACCTGGCAATATCTCCAGCCTCTCGGCAGCTTCACCGGCGAGTGCGGCAGCATGGAGTCTCTCTACGACGGCGCAGGCTTTTCCGAGGAAATGATCCTCTTCGCCCACTTCCCGGAGACGCTGCTCTCCCGCTTTTTGCAGAGCTGGAAATCCGCCGGCCTCCCGCCCGTGACGCTTAAGGCCGTCTTAACCGACACGAACCGCGACTGGAACTCGCTCGAGCTCCGCGAGCAGCTTACCCAGGAACGCGATGCCATCCGCCGCGGTCTCCGGCCCGGCGGGCATGAGGCCTGATGTATTTTCAGAAAAACTCACAATTATTCTGCTTGACTTTTGTCGAAAACATGGGTATACTAACGCTAAATCAATAAAGTACCCCTTGGATGGTTCTCAGAACGCAGCGCGGACTGGGGATCGGAGGAGTCTCTGGAGAACTCATTGAATTGAGTGCCGAAGGTGCAAGGCGAAAGCCGAATCTCTCAGGCAAACGGACAGAGTACGAAGCGCAGCCTATTCGCGTGGAATACCAATGAGCAAACCGGAGACGGTTTGCTCATTTTTTCATGCAGAAAGGAACACACGTCATGTCGAACATTCTGGAAAATTCAATGGACTATCTTGTACAGTTTGACCCGGAGATTGCCTCGCAGATGCAAGCGGAATACCACCGCCAGCAGCGAAACATCGAGTTGATCGCATCGGAGAACATCGCCTCCCCGGCGGTCATCGCGGCGATGGGGAGCGTGCTGACCAACAAATACGCCGAAGGCTATCCCGGCAAGCGGTATTACGGCGGCTGCGAAGATGTCGACGTGATCGAGCAGATCGCCATTGACCGTGCCAAGCAGCTTTTCGGCGCAGAATACGCCAACGTGCAGCCGCACTCTGGCGCACAGGCCAACCTCGCGGCCTATATGGCCGTGCTCCAGCCGGGCGATACGATCGTCGGCATGGATCTTGCCAACGGCGGCCACCTGACGCACGGCGCCAAGGTCAACCTGTCCGGCAAGATCTACAACAGCTTCTCCTACGGCGTCAACGCCGAGACGGGCCGCATCGACTTCAATGAGGTCGAGGACGTGATCCGCACGCACCAGCCGAAGCTCGTCGTCGCGGGCGCGTCGGCCTATCCGCGCGCCATCGATTTCAAGACCTTTGCCGAGATCGCGCACCGCTATGGCGCACTTTTGATGGTCGACATGGCGCACATCGCCGGTCTCGTCGCGGGCGGCGAGCACATGAGTCCCGTTCCCTACGCCGACATCGTCACCACCACCACGCATAAGACGCTCCGCGGCCCGCGCGGCGGCATGATCCTCGCGCGCGAGGAGTTCGCCAAGAAGATCAACAGCGCCGTCTTCCCCGGCATGCAGGGCGGCCCGCTCATGCACGTCATCGCCGCCAAGGCGATCTGCCTCAAGGAGGCCATGGCTCCCGAGTTTCGGACCTACGCGCAGAACGTTCGCAAAAACGCCGCCGCACTGGCCGAGGCGCTTGTTGCAAACGGCTTCGACCTCGTCTCCGGCGGCACGGACAACCATCTCATGCTCGTCGACCTGCGCAGCCGCGGCGTCACGGGCAAAGAGCTGCAGGACAAGCTCGACGAGGTTCACATCACAATCAACAAAAACGCCATCCCGAACGACCCGCAGAAGCCCAGCCTGACCAGCGGTGTCCGCATCGGCACGCCCGCCGCCACGACCCGCGGCTTCACCGTAGAGGATATGCCCATCATCGCCGAGTGCATCCGCCTGATTGCCGACGATTTCGAAGCAAACCGCCTGAAAGTCGAAGAGACTGTCGCGGCCTTGACAGCCAAGCATCCGATGTACTAAAATAAGCGTGGCGCGTCACCGCTGGTGGCGCGCCGTTTTCAGCGGCCCTGCGGGCGGGCAATGCCCGCCCGCCAAAGCCTCCCCTTTCATAAGGGGAGGCAAGCCGCTGCGGCGGGGATTCTCCCCCCGTCATGCTTCGCATGCCAGCCCCCTCTTCGTAGAGGGGGCCTTTCGTGCGGGCAATGCCCGCCCCTACATACTTTTGCCCATCCCCACAAATTTCCCACGGAGGGCTTCCCATGAACAGTCCCAAAACCGCAAAGCTCGCCTTTTTATCGGCAATCCTGATCTACGGCACGCTCGGCGTGTTCGTCCGCTATGCCGCGCAGCCCTCGGCGCTCGTGGCCCTCGCTCGAAGCAGCATCGGTACGCTCTTTCTGCTCCTTCTGCTCACCGTCAAGCGGCAAAAGATCGACTTTTCCGCCATCCGGCGCAACTGGAAGCCACTGCTCATCGCAGGCGTGCTGCTGGGGCTCAACTGGGTGACGCTCTTCGAAGCTTACCGGTATACCAGCGTCGCCGTTGCGACGCTCTGCACCTACCTCAACCCGATTATCATCGTCTTCGGTGCGGCGATTTTGATGCACGAACGGCTCACCGCGCGCAAGCTTTGCTGCATCGGCGTGGCGCTCGTCGGCATGGTCTTCGTCTCCGGCGTGGCAGGCAGTGGTCTTCCCGACGCCGGCGAGGCAAAGGGCATCCTGTTTGGCCTGCTGACGGCCGTGCTCTACGGCTGCATCGTCCTCAGCAACAAACAGCTTCGCGACATCCTCCGCCTACGACCGCACGCTTGTGCAGCTGTTCATCACGACGCTCGTCCTCCTCCCGTACTGCATCCTGCACGGAGATTTTGTCGGTCTACATATCACGGGCGGACAGCTCGGGCTGCTGCTGATTCTCGGCGTCGTGCATACCGGTGTCGCCTATAGCCTCTATTTTGGCTCGATGGCCTATCTCCCGGCGCAGACGCTTGCGATCCTGAGCTATCTCGACCCCGTCACTGCCGTTCTGCTCTCTGCGCTCGTGCTCCACGAGCGGCTTGACGGCTTTGAAATCCTCGGTGCGGTCTGCATTCTCGGTGCGGCGGTAGTCAGCGAACTCCCGGGCCGCATGAAAAAGATGTAAACTTTTTAAGAACCCGTTTTTCCCTCTTCCCTTTCCTGAAAAACTCTGTATAATATTAAAAAGATTTTAAGAATTAGGCGGTGCCGCACGCCGCGGCACCGCCCCGGAAAGCTGGGTCGGATTTGTTCTATGTGCTGCTTGCTGTGAGCCTCTTGGGGGCCACGGGAATTCAATATGCAATCAACGGATTTTCGGCGCTGGCCTGCCTGTGGCAGTTTCCGCTGCTGACGGCCGGGCTGCTGCTCGGGTTGGTTTTGCTGTTTCTGCTGATACTCGTTGTGTCGACGCTGTTTGTCGACCCGAAGAAGTTGGTAGAAAAGCCAAGCGCATACTTTCGCTTCATGCTCAACCAGTTCTGCCGTCTGGCGCTGTTCCTCGGCGGCGTGCATGTCCACGTCACGGGACTGGAAAAGGTTCCCCGGAAGAGCCGCTTCATGCTGATCTCCAACCACGCCTTTGCCTTTGACCCGCTCATCTATTACTATGCCATGCCGTGGGCAGATCTGGCGTTTCTCGCGAAAAAAGAGAGCTTTTCCATCTTCGTTGTCGCGCAGATCATGCGCGAGGTGCTCTGCCTCCCGCTCGACCGGGAAAACGACCGCGAAGCGCTCAAGGCCATTCTCAAGGCCATCCAGTTTATCAAAGAGGATAAATGCTCCATTGCCGTCTTCCCCGAGGGCGGCACAAACCGCACCGAGGAGGATCTGCTCCCCTTCCGCAACGGCGCGTTTAAGGTCGCACAGAAGGCGCAGGTGCCGATTGTGATCTGTGCGCTGGTCAACTCCAAGGCCATCCTGAAAAACATGTTCCGCCGGCATACCGACGTCTATCTCGACGTTCTGGATGTCATCCCGCCGGAGCAATTTGCGGAGCAGCGAACCGTCGAGGTTGGCGACCGGGCGCACCGTATCCTGCTCGAAGGTCTGCGCAAACGCAAAGCCACATTGGCTGCACAATGAATCCTCCGCAAACAGCTCCCCTTGTCTGCGCCCAGGGGCCGCGCAGCGGCCTGCGGGGAGAGAGGTCTTTCCTCGTCGCATAAAAAATTCGGAAACCCTCAGGTTTCCGAATTTTTATTGTTCGCGCCGGGCTCTGCAAGCAGCCCCCAAACCGTGCGGAAAAACTTGCCGTTGAAATAACAGAGCCAGATCCCGAGCCACGCAGCACCGAGCGTAATGGCCGTCGCGGCAGTCACATCGGTGAGAAAGTGTGCGCCCATCATCAGCCGGGAGAAGGCAACCGCCGCCGTCCAGACCGCACCGGCGATCAGGCAGACCCGCTCCTTCCCGCGCAGGCACTTGCAGACTGTGGGCAGCAAAATGGCCAGCATGCCGCAGGCCGCGCAGCCCGTATGCCCCGAGGGAAACGAACGGAACTCATCCGGCGCAACGCCCTCGGCAATGAGCTTGGCCTTCAATCCGCTGCCAAGCTTCCACCAGGGCTGGAAGTAACTCTCATTTCCCGTTGAGAGGATCAGCCGCATCCGCGGCCGCCCCCATGGAATCTTAATCATGTTGATGAGGAACATCGTCCCAATCGAGACGAAGGCCAGCGCGAAGATAAAGCGAAGCAGCGTCTTCGTCTGGCAACCCTTGGTTGCAAGCAGAAGCAGCCCCCCGACCAGTGCCGCAGCAAACACCGTCACCAGCGCCGCCACCCAAACAGGCATCGCCGGAACGTTATCCCGCGCCTCATGGATGGAAAGAACCACGCCGCCCAGCACCAACACGGCAGATGCCGCGATAAACAGCACATTCCAGCTTCTGCGCAGCCGCTTGCGATGGACAAAGAGCAAAATCCCCGCGCTTGTCATCGCAAGAAACGCCGGGAGCTCGCCAAACGCGGCGAAAAATTGCCCAAAGCTGCTCTCGCGCCCCGGATAGAGAAATTTTGAAATCGGCAGATCCCAGATGGACCCCACAATCATCAGCATCAACAGCACCGCACCCTGAATACGCGCGCTATGAAGATAGGTTTGTTTTAGTTTTTTCATGGAAAGCTCCTATATTCGACTTTTTTTGCGTGCTTGGACAGTATAGCACACGGCGGCCGGAAAGGCAATTTGGCAATTTACATAAAACCTTATATTTTTATCAAACTGAAACGGAGGAATTACCATGAAGCAGGTCTCACTGGACTATACCGCGCAGTTTTCGTGTCTGGCCGGAGCCTGCCCGGACACCTGCTGCAAGGATTGGGAGATCATTCTGGACGAGGCCGACGTCGCCCGTTACCGCGCGCTTCCCGGCCCGCTCGGTGAGCAGGTGCGCGCTGCCATCACCGTCACCCCCGAGGGAGAGGCCGTGTGGCGGCTGGTAGACGGACACTGCGCGCTGCTGCGCCCGGATGGGCTCTGCCCCATCCAGTGCGCCTGCGGCGAAGAAGCCCTCTGCCGCACCTGCCGGACGCACCCCCGCTTTTGGGAGGAATACGGTGCGACGCGGGAGCTGACGCTCGCGCTCTCCTGTCCCGGCGCGGCCCGTCTGCTTTTGTCCCACACGTCGCCGCTGCACCTGACGGAAACCGAGCTGGACGCACCCGTCACACCGAACGACCTCGATCCCGCGCTCTATCTCGCCCTCCGGCGGGTGCGCACGGCCATGATCCGTTTGGCGCAAACCCGGTCGCTTGCCTTGCCGGACCGTCTTGGCCTCATCCTCCGCCTCGCAGAGCGCGTACAGCCCCTGCTGGACGCCGCGCACTACGGCCCCATCCCCGCGCTCTGCCGTGAATTTGAAGCACTTTCACCGCGCCAGCTGGCCCTCGTGCGGCGGCGGATGCGCCCCCGGGCACCGTTTTTCCCCTGCTGGATGGTGCTGCGCAACATGGAACATCTGACGACCCGCTTCCCTTGGCTTCTCGACCGTGCCAACCACGCCGAGCCGCCGGACAGCTTCGACACCCGCTTCCCTCTGCAGGCAGAAAACCTTCTGGTCTATTTCCTCTTCCGCTATGTGCTCAAGGCCGTAAACGACGGGCAGCTGCTGCCCCGGGCCGAGAGCTGCATCTTTCATCTCCTCTCGCTCCGCTATCTCTGCGGCGCGGCGGGCGCACTGACACCGGATGAGCTGCAGCCCGTGGTCAGTCTCTATTGCAAAGAGGTGGAGCACTCCGAGGAAAACCTTCGCCTGCTGCAGCGTATTTTCTCCCGCAACACCATCTCTCCCCGCGCACTCTATCGGATGCTGCTTCCGTAATCGTGATTTTACACAAAATATGTTGATATTTCTTGTGCAAAAACTTCATGCTTCCCCCTTGCATTTTCCGGGGAATCTGCTAAAATGTAGCGTGCGACCTAAAATACGTCGCACGCTACTTTTTTGTTTGAGGTATCCGCAATGGAAGAAAATCTGTTTCTATTCCGGCGCTTCCGCCTGCTCGATCAGGCGGGCAAACAGCGCGTCGACCAGAAATTCACCGCCATGGATCTCACGGCCATGCAGTCCTATGTCCTGCGCTATCTGGAGGAGCATCGCGGCGAGGTCGTCTATCCAAAGGATCTTGAGCAGCGCTTCCACCTGACGCACCCGACGGTGTCCGGTCTGCTGGCCCGGCTGGAGGCAAAGGGCTTTATCGTCTGCTCACCGGATCCGGACGACCGGCGCTGCAAGCGCATCGAGCCCACCGTGCGCGCCGAACAGTGCCACAAAGAGATCCATCAGGTCTTTCACGACTTGGAGCAGCAGACCCTGCAGGGCTTTTCCCCCGACGAGGTGCAATCTCTGCTCACCCTGCTCGACCGGGCCATTGTCAATCTCTCGGAAGGTAAGGAGGTAGAAATCCCATGATCAAACGTCTGGCCGCCTGCATCCGGGAATACCGGCGCGACACGATCCTGACGCCGCTTTTGATGATCGGCGAAGTGGTATGCGAGTGCATCATCCCGCTCTACACCGCGCAGCTTGTCAACCAAATCCAGGCCGGATGCAGCCGCGACGTCATTTTTCACTACGGCATCCGCCTGCTGGTGCTGGCCTTTTTGTCCCTCGGCTTCGGCATGGCTTCCGGCTGGTTCTGCGCCGCCGCATCGACGGGCTTTGCAAAAAATCTCCGGCATGATCTGTTTTACCGCGTACAGAGCTTTTCCTTCGCCAACATCGACCAATTTTCGACGTCCTCTCTCGTCACTCGCCTGACGACCGACGTCTCCAACGTGCAGCAAGCATTTATGATGATCATTCGCACGGCCGTCCGTGCGCCGCTGATGCTCATCTTTTCGGTCATCATGTCCATCAAGGTCGGCAAGCAGCTTGCCTTCATCTTTGCCGCAGCCATCCCGATCCTCGGCTTCGGTCTGATTCTCATGATGAAGTTTGCCATGCCGCTGTTCAAGGCCGTTTTTAAAAAGTACGACCGGCTGAATAACTCCGTGCAGGAAAACGTCCAGGCTATGCGCGTGGTAAAGAGCTTCGTACGCGAAGACTATGAGACAGAAAAATTCACCGCCGCCTCCGACGATGTCCGCAAGGATTTCCTGAAGGCCGAAAAAATTCTCGCCACGAATACACCGCTCATGCAGTTCTGCGTCTACATGTCGCGCATCCTGATCTGCTATTTTGCTGCCAAGCTCATTGTCCAGTCCGGCGGCACCTATCTCAACGTCGGCACGCTGACCAGTATGATCACCTACTCCATGTCCATCCTGATGAGCCTGATGATGCTCTCGATGATCTTTGTCATGGTGACAATGGCCTCGGCCTCGGCCAAGCGTATCGCCGAAGTGCTGGACACAGAATCCGACCTTCAAAATCCCGCCGCTCCGCTTCTGGAGGTTGCAAACGGCGCAGTCGATTTTGAGCACGTCAGCTTCAGATACTCCGCCAAAGCCGAGCGTATGGCGTTGGAAGACATCGACCTGCATATCCCCTCCGGCGCAACCGTCGGTATCCTTGGCGGCACCGGCTCTTCCAAGACGAGCCTCATCCAGCTCATCTCCCGCCTCTACGATGCAACCGAAGGCTCGGTCCGCGTCGGCGGGCATGACGTGCGCGAGTACGACATTGAGGCGCTTCGCAATCAGGTAGCCGTGGTACTGCAAAAGAATGTGCTCTTCTCCGGCACGATCAAAGAGAACCTCCGCTGGGGCGACCCGGACGCGACCGATGACGACCTTGTCCGCGCCTGCCGCCTCGCGCAGGCGGACGACTTTGTCCGTTCCTTCCCCGATGGCTACGACACCTACATCGAACAGGGCGGCACGAACGTCTCCGGCGGACAGAAGCAGCGGCTGTGCATCGCGCGGGCGCTGCTGAAAAAGCCGAAGGTGCTGATCCTGGACGATTCGACATCCGCCGTCGACACGAAGACGGACGCCCTCATCCGACAGGCGTTTGCCACCGAGATCCCCGAGACGACGAAGATCATCATCGCGCAGCGCATCGCGTCCGTGCAGGACGCAGACCTGATCGTCGTGATGGAAAACGGCCGCATCGACGGCCTTGGCACGCACGAGGCGCTGCTGCAAACGAACCAGATCTACCGCGAGGTCTATGAATCCCAGACGAGAGGAGGCGCGGACGATGGCGAATAACAGAATGCCCCGCAAGGGCGGCCCGCGCGGCTTCGCAGGCGGGCAGAAGGTCGACGGGAAGGCCTTCCGCCGCCTGATGGGCATGCTCTTCCACGACTATCCCGGCAAGCTGACGGCCGTTGTGGTCTGCATCGCGCTCAACGCCGTCATCGGCATCACGCCGACGATCTTCGTCAAGACCATCACAAGCTACATCGAGACCGGCCTCACCACCGGCTGGGACGCGATCCTGCCGAACATGATTCAGGCCGTCCTCCTGATGGTTCTGCTCTACTCTGTCAGCGTCGTCTGCGCGGGCGTCTATACGCAGCTGATGGCGGACGTCACGCAGGGCTTCCTGCACAACACCCGTACCCGCATGTTCTCGAAGATGCAGACGCTCCCCATCCGCTATTTCGACCAGAACTCGCGCGGCGACATCATGAGCTACTACACCAACGATACCGACACGCTCCGCCAGCTCATCTCGCAGAGCCTGCCGCAGCTGTTCTCCTCGGGGCTCATGTGCATCGGCCTGATCTTCATCATGCTCTACTATTCCGTCCCGCTGATGCTGATCGTGCTGCTCGGCATTTTCGCAATGACGCGCGTGACGAAGTCCATCGGCGGCAAATCCGCCTCCTTCTTCGTCCGGCAGCAAAAGTCGCTTGCCAAAGCCGAAGGATATATTGAAGAGATGATGAACGGCCAGAAGGTCGTGCAGGTCTTCTGCCACGAACAGGCCGCAGAGGCCGATTTTGACCGCCTCAATGACCAGCTCTTCCAGGATTCCCGCAATGCCAACCGCTTTGCGAACATCTTCATGCCCATCATGAACAACATCGGCAACATCCTCTATACGCTCACGGCCTTTGTCGGCGGCCTGCTGGTCTGCTCGGGCGGCTCCGTGCCGAATCTTTCCTTTGAAACCCTCTTCCACACCGGCACGCTCGTCGGCGTGCTCTCCATCCCGGTCATTGCGTCGTTCCTCGGCATGACGAAGCAGTTCACGGGCAATATCTCCCGCGTCTCCGACCAGATCAACGCGGTTGTCATGGCCATCGCCGGCGCAGGGCGGATCTTCGAGCTGCTCGACGAACAGCCCGAAACCGACGACGGCGACGTCACGCTCGTCCGCTGCCGCAAAAACGCGGACGGCAGCCTGACCGAGTGTGCCGAGCGTACCGGGACGTGGGCCTGGAAATATCCGCCCCGCGATGGGCAAATCACCCTCATGGAGCTGCGCGGCGACGTCCGCTTCTTCGGGGTTGATTTTGGCTATGAGCCGGATAAAACCGTCCTGCATGATATCTCGCTTTACGCCGAACCCGGCCAGAAGCTGGCCTTCGTCGGCGCGACCGGCGCGGGCAAGACGACCATCACAAACCTCATCAACCGCTTCTACGACATCGCCGACGGCAAGATCAAATATGACGGCGTCAACATCAACCGCATCAAAAAGGCCGATCTGCGCCACTCGCTCGGCATCGTCCTGCAGGACGTCAACCTCTTCACCGGCACGGTCATGGACAACATTCGCTACGGCAAGCTCGACGCCAGCGATGAAGACTGCATCAACGCCGCCAAGCTCGCCAACGCGCACGATTTCATCACGCGCCTGCCCGAGGGCTACAATACAATGCTGACGTCCAACGGCGCGAACCTCTCGCAGGGTCAGCGGCAGCTGCTCTCCATCGCGCGCGCGGCCGTTGCCGATCCCCCGGTCATGATTCTCGACGAGGCAACCAGTTCCATCGACACGCGCACCGAATCGCTCGTCCAGCGCGGCATGGATGCGCTGATGAAGGGCCGGACGGTCTTTGTCATCGCGCACCGCCTGTCCACGGTCCGCAACAGCGACGCAATCATGGTCCTCGACCACGGACGCATCATCGAGCGCGGCACGCACGACGACCTCATCGCCCAGCACGGCACCTATTACCAACTCTATACCGGCGCCTTCGAGCTCGAATAACCCCATAGAAAGGCCCCCTCTACCAAGAGGGGGCTGTCTGCGCTCCGCGCAGACAGGGGGAGAACCCCGCCGCAGCGGACAAAGGCTCCCCTCGATTGCATCAAGGGGCCGCGAAGCGGGGGCGCGGGAGTGAATGACATGCCGGTGGCATGTCAGAGCCGCGCCCCGGAATGCCCGCAGGCATTTGGCGCGGCTTGCCGCGACTGAGGGGATTAAGGCCCTCGGTCTTCCGCGGCACTTCGCCCGCCTCCCCCGCTCCCTTTCCCCCGCATTTTTTGCGTAGAAAAGCAAAAAATCTATTGATAGCAACATCCAGATATGGTAAAATACAGGTGGTAATAAAGAGGGCCATGGCCCTCTTTCCATGCACGTGCATGGAGCAAATTCATACATCATGGAGGAAACAGTCATGAAAAAACGACTTTTGGCGTGTCTTCTGACATTGGTGATGCTGCTGGCGCTGCTGCCCGCCACGGCCCTGGCGGCTGACCCGGTCACTGGCTCCTGCGGCGACGCCCTCACATGGACGCTGACACAGCACGAAGATGGCGCGACCTACACCCTGACCATCTCCGGTTCTGGCGATATGGCGGATTATGCTGTCGGCAAAGCGCCTTGGCATACGGCGCTTGGAACAAACAAAGCTGATCGCGAGAAGATCAATACGATCGTCCTTCCGAATGGCCTGACGCATATTGGCAATAATGCATTTTTACAGGCAAGTGTTACTGAAGTGAAAATCCCCGCTACGGTCATTTCCATTGGCACGAATGCGTTCTGGAACTGTAATACCATCGAGACCACGCTTCCGGCCAGTGTGCGGGAGCTTGGTGCGACTGCCTTTTATGGTACATTTGTTGTCAATGTTGACGCAAACAGCCCGTATCTTTGCAGCGAGGGAGGCGGCAAAGTCCTTTACAGCAAGAACAAGACCACACTCTATCAGGTGTCGCAGGACTGCGCTGGTGATTTTACCATTCCGAGCACGGTCACGACTATCAATGACTTTGCGATGAATGGCTGTGCTAAAGTCACCGGCGAATTAGTGATTCCGGATAGTGTGCAGACCATTGGGCGGTCTGCATTTGAGGGAACCGGTTTCACTTCGCTGAACCTTGGAAACAGTGTAAAAGAGATTGGTGTATCTGCTTTTTATAAATGCGCTACAATGACGGGCGATCTTGTTATTCCTGCGTCTGTAACGACGATTGGCGAGAACGCCTTTGCAAGCACGGGCTTTAATGGGAAACTGGACTTCCAAGCGCAGATCGAGGAGTTCCCGGCTGCTATATTCAAGGGACTGAAATTTACTTCTGTTTCTTTTTCGGACAGCGTGAAGACAATCGGCGACCGCGCATTTGAGAATTGCAAGCAGTTGGCAACCGTGACTTTTGGACAAGGTTTGGAAACAATCGGTAGTTCCGCTTTTAAAGGGTCAGGCATCAGCGGTGAGTTGACATTCCCGGATTCTCTGAAAAAAATCGATACTTATGCATTTGCAGAATGCCCGCATATCTCAGAAATCACACTTCATGAAGGAAGTATGACCATTGGTTATGCTGCGTTTTATCAGGATACTGGTGTTCAGACGATTCGGATTCCCCTCTCTGAAATTCAATTTGAGAAGTCAGAGGATGCGAGTGGATATCACATCTTTACATTTAATAACACGGATACGACGCACACATTGGAAACGATCGTAGTAGGTACTGCCCCGGCTGAAAACAGCATGAGCTTGTTTTCGAATTCCTTAGGCGGCCTGAAAACAATCGTGATCGGTACGGGCGTTTCCGAAATCAATAACTACGCATTTGGAAGTGCCAAATTGCTTGAACGCGCACTGTATCCGAAGGAACTTAAAATTGATAATGCATATCAGGGCAATCAAAATCTCATAAATGCGGGTACAAAATATACAGTGGCGGCGAATGGGAACATGGGACAGAATACTGAACAAGCCATGCTGACATTCGAAACGCCGGAAGGCAAGACCTGCCCGACTGTCACCTATCTCAGCACCAATGAGAGCGCCGTTACGGTCGACGAGAGCGGCAAGATCAAAGCAATCGGCTCGGTCGGACAGAAGGCCACAATCAAGGCCCAGTATGACGGCACAACATTTGCAAAAGTCGATGTGACGATCAGCGTGATGATCGACGGGGCTTTCTATTCGATCAACCCTGTCATCGCGGACCAGACCTACACGGGTCTGCCGCTGACGCCTGCTGTTGAGGTCACGGCAAACGGACAGACCATCACTGAGGGCTTCACGGTCGAATATGTGAACAACATCAACGTCGGCACAGCGACAGCCACTGTCAAGGTCGGCGACGCAGTCGTCGGCACGGCTACGTTCCAAATCGTCGCGCCGCCTCCCGCGCCCGTCATCCCCGTTACCCCCTCGGCCCCGGCACAGCTTCCGTTCAATCCCGACGCGGGTAAGACCAAGTTTACGGACGTTGCGGGCAACGCCTGGTACGCTTCCGCGGTCAACTACGCGGTCGACAAGGGCCTGATGAATGGCACCGGCGAGGGCGAATTCTCCCCCGAAGCGGCCACGACGCGCGGCATGATCGTCACGATTCTCGCCCGCCTCGACGGCAAGAACACGTCCGGCACGCCGTGGTATCAGGCCGGGCAGCGCTGGGCGATGGAGTACGAAATCTCCGACGGCACGAATATGACCGGCGCGATCACGCGCGAGCAGCTTGTGACGATGCTCTTCCGCTATGCCGTGAAAAACGGCCTCGAAGCAGTCACGCTCTCTGAGAATCTGACGCAGTTTACGGACGCTTCCGACATCAGTGCGTGGGCCGTCTCCGCGATGCAGTGGGCCGTCGGCCAGGGCCTGATTCAGGGCTCGAACGGCCAGCTCCGCCCGCAGGCGAACGCCTCCCGCGCCGAGGTCGCCACGATCCTCATGCGCTTCTGCGAGCTCCTGAACAAATAAAAAACATAAAAACACAACCACCGGCAGGCCGGTGGCTGTGTTTTTATTCAATTTTCCGCGTCCGATGCGCCTTATGCGCCGGTGACGAGCAGCCGGTAGAGCATCATCGCCGCCTGCGCGGTGGCGCTGCTGGTGCAGGGGGCCTCGCCGCTGGATCTGCCCCGGGTGCTTGTGCTGGGCTTCCACCTGCCCGAGGGTACGCTGGCCGCCAGCCTGATCCACGGCGGCGGCATTTCCAGCATGGCCACCAAGGAAGAGGACTTTGTGGAGGAGCTGTTCATCGGTTCCACCCACGACCATATGCTGTTTGTCACCAACACGGGCCGGGTGTTCCGCCTGAAGGGCTACCAGATCTACGAGGGCAGCCGCACCAGCAAGGGCACCAACATTGTGAACCTGCTGCAGCTGCAGGAGGGTGAGAAGATCACCACCATGCTGCGTCAGCCGGACGGCAGCCAGGACGGCTACCTGACCATGATCACCAAAAACGGCCTTATCAAGCGCACCGCCCTGGCCGAATATGCCAACATCCGCCGCGGCGGCCTGAATGCGGTGAGCCTGTACGAGGGCGACGCCCTGGCCTGGACCCACATCACCAGCGGCGAGGACGAACTGGTGCTGGCCACCCACGACGGCCAGGCCATCCGCTTTGCCGAGAGCGATGCCCGCAGCGTGGGCCGCACCAGCCATGGCGTGCGCGCCATCAACCTGGCCGAGGGCGACTATGTGGTGGGCGCCGGCGTGGCCCGCGAGGGCGCCACAGTGTTCACCGTGACCGAGGGCGGCAAGGGCCGCCGCAGCCAGCTGAGTGACTACCGCCTGCAAAGCCGCGGCGGCAAGGGCATCCGCAACTACGCCCAGGGCAGCGTGGCCGGCGTGAAGATCCTGGACGACGACGACGATGTGATCCTCATCAGCCAGGAGGGCATCCTGATCCGGATGCACGCGGCGGACATCAACGTGCAGAGCCGTTACGGCAGCGGCGTGCGGGTCATGCGCCTGGCCGAGAGCGACCGGGTGGTTACCGTGGCCCGCAGCGAGCGGGACGAGGAGAACGCCCAGGCCCCCATCGAGCAGCCGGATGCGGCGGAGCCTGTGACCGAATCGGACGAGGAGTAATCGACTTTCCCCTTGCGCGGCAGAGCGTTTCGTACTATACTCGGAACGGGCCGCCTGTGGGAAAGCGGCCCGAACCGGAACGCAATTCATGCGGCAGCCCAGCGGCCGCCGCCAACCAAGACCGCTTTGCGGCAGAAAAGGAAAACGCTATGCTGAATGTGGGCATTAAGGGCCAGGCCGAGTGCCTGGTAACAGAAAAGAACACCGCCGCCACCATGGGCAGCGGCGCGCTGCAGGTGTACGCCACCCCCGCCATGATCGCGCTGGTGGAGAAGGCTGCTTGGGAGAGCGTGCAGCCCTATCTGGAAGAGGGCTGCG